>FWPU01000459.1_pt1 | contig 131233 bp, 121 predicted proteins | sample 2228361 | NCBI WGS metagenome assembly FWPU01 (sample SAMEA103939777, study PRJEB20133) | metagenome | reverse complement strand
TGGGAGAAACCACGGGGCGCGGCCGGATGGACCGCTACCACCAAGCGGATGGCTCGGCCCGTAAGCTGGTCCTGGTCTACCCCCTCTGCCCCAACCTCCAGCAGGCCCTGCGGGCGGCTTCCCCGCCGCGCTTCCGCCAATTTGCCGAATGTGGCTCTTGACAGGCGCCCTCAGGGGGCGGTTTAGTAATACAAGTGAGGTGGAGTGATGCGATCCCACAAAGCATGGAGCGGGTTGGTATGTCTTTTGGCTGCGGCGGCTGTGAGCGGTAGCCTTGTCCGGCCTTTAGCTGCCCAGATTGTGACCGGCTCGATCGTTGGCAGCGTCGTTGACCCCTCGGGGCTGGCGGTTCCCGGGGCCGACGTGACCCTGGTTCACGTCTCCACCGCGCGGGAGCGGAAGGCGCAGACCAATGAACGGGGCGACTTCATCTTCAGCGGCCTGGATGCCGGCGCATACACGCTCACGGTGACGAGCGCGGGGTTCAAGAAATATGAGAGGCGAGACATCATGCTGGCCACGGGCGAGCGCCTGCCAGTGGGGACGATTCCCCTTGAAGTAGGGACGCTTACGGAAACAGTGTCGGTGACGGCAGAAGGCGGTGCGATCGTGCAAACGCAGAGCGCGGAGCGGGCCGACGTGATCACCAGCGTACAGGTGGACAGGCTGCTATTGCGGGGCCGGAACGTCAAGGATCTGGTTGGCCTGCTTCCCGGGGTAGTGGTGGTGAGCGAGGCCGAGGATCTGAGCAGTTCTTCCAATTTCAATGTCATGGGGAACCGCCAAACCTTCAACAACATCTCGGTGGATGGGGTGCCGGCCACCGATATGGGCAATGGCTCGATGCTCAAACTCACCGTAAGCCAGGACGCCGTCAGCGAGGTGAAAATGCTGATCAGCAACTACCAAGCTGAATACGGGCGCATGGCGGGGTCAAACATCCAGATCGTCACCAAAAGCGGCGGCAAGGAGTTCCATGGGCTGGCGTCGTATTTCAAGCGCCACGAGCAATTCAACGCAAACAACTTCTTCAACAATCAGCTCGGCATCCCGAAGCCCCGATACCGTTTCAACACCTGGACTTACAACATTGGCGGGCCGGTGTACATTCCGGGCAAGTTCAATGTGAACCGGGACAAGGTCTTCTTCTTCTGGCACCAGGAATTCTGGCCTACAAAGAACTCTGCTACAGGTCAGCGAACGATGCCCACGGCTTTGGAGAAGCAAGGGGACTTTTCGCGGTCGGTGGACCTGAACAACAAGCTGATTGTTGTGAAGGACCCGTACGGCGGCGGGACGCCCTTTCCGGGAAACATTATTCCCGCAAGCCGGATCGACTCCAACGGCCAGGCCCTGATGAGAATCTTCCACGACCCGAATTTCTTCGATCGCTCGATCTCGCGGGGCCAGTACAACTACGTGTTCGTGTCGGAAAATGATCTGCCCAAGAGCACGAGCACGTTGAAGCTGGACTACAACATCAATTCCGACAACTTCCTGACAGGCAGCTATTCGGCCTTCAGTGAGGATCAGACGTGTTACTCCGGATGCGCGCAAACGGCAAACTGGCCGCAGATGAAGCGGACGTGGTGGAGCCACCCCAAGAGCCTGACGGCCCGTTACACGAGAATCATTTCACCGACCGTGCTGAACGAGTTCAGCTTCGGCTTCTTGAGCCAGCCCGCAGAGAATTCTTACGAAGAAGAGGAACTACGACGGAACCTCCGGGAGACAGTGGGCTATCAGATCGGGCAGTTCAGTCCCGAGGCGAATCCGCTCAAAGTCGTGCCGAACGCGACTTTTGGGGGCGTTCCGAATGCGGGGAACATCTATTTTGAGGGCCGCTTCCCGCTGTACAACCGCTATTATCTTTACAACTGGTCGAATAATCTTACTCTGAGCCGAGGCGCCCATACGATCAAAGCCGGAGTCTACATTGAGACTTTTTTCCGCCACCAGAAGAAGTCTGTTCCTTTCAATGGGTCTTTCAACTTCGCGCGCAACGTGAACAACCCGCTGGACACAAACTACGCCTATTCAAACGCGATGCTGGGAGTGTTCAATTCCTACACGGAGATCAGCGGAGAAGCCTGGATGCGGCAGCGGACGGGCGGCAATGAATTTTTCGTCCAGGACAACTGGAAGGTGACGCGCAAGCTGGTGCTGGATTACGGGCTGCGTCTGTATTACACGCTGCCGATCACGGAAGAGAACAACTTCATGGCCGGATTTGTGGCGAGCCGTTACGATCCGGGGCGGGCCCCGCAGCTCATCCAGCCGGCCAAAGTCGGCAGCAAGCGAGTGGGCGTGCATCCGGTGACGGGACAGCTTTATTCGGTGGCGCAGATTGGGGCGATCGCTCCCGGAGTGGGGAACCCGTATAACGGGATGGTGGTGGGGGGCGAAGGCGGATACCCGCGCGCCCTGGTCAAGACGCGCGGGCTACAGTGGGGGCCGCGCTTTGGCTTCGCCTACGATGTGCGAGGCGATGGCCGGACTGCCATCCGCGGGGGCTTCGGCTTGTTCTACAATCGCTTGTTCACGGAAGGTTTTGCCGGTCCTATCACCGGCCAGCCGCCATTGCTGGAGACCCCGGTAGTCAGCTTCGGCGAAATCAAGACCCTGCTGTCATCGACGGGCTTGATCTTTCCGAGCGATGTCGTCGGGGCCGATGTGGAGGGGTACCTGCCGACGGTGATGAACTTCAGCCTGTCGGTCCAGCGCGATGTGGGTTACGGCACGGTGATCGACGTCGGCTACGGGGGATCGCTCGGCCGTCATCTGCTGTGGCGCCGCGACATCAACCCCATCCCGCTTGGCGCGAATTTCGATCCGAACAACGCCGATGCGACGACCGGCAAGCCGCTGCCATCGGCCTTTCTGAGGCCCTACACCGGCTTCAACAACGTGCTGATAATGGAAGGGGCCAGCAGTTCGAACTACCATTCGCTGCAAGTGCAGGCCAAGCGGCGGTTCGCCGCCGGGCTCCAATTCGGGCTGGCGTGGACCTGGTCCAAAGCGATGGACTTTAACGACACCGACAGCGCTTCGGTGAGCCCCCTGGTGCCGGTTCGGGTGTGGAACTATGGCTTGGCCTCCTTTGACCGGACCCACGTAGTGCGCATCAACTATGTCTGGGACGTGCCCGAGCTGCACCTGAGCAGCCGCATCGTGCGCCACGTGCTGAACGGCTGGCAGTTGTCCGGCATCACCAGCTTCATCAGCGGGCAACCGCTGGGCATAGGATACTCGACGACGACGGCCATCGATATCACCGGCTCGGCCTCCCAGGGTGCTCGTGTGGTGGTGCTCGACAATCCAGTTCTACCGAAGAGCGAGCGGACCTTTTACCGTTTCTTCAACACCGATGTCTTCCGGCTGCCGGCGGTCGGCACGATCGGCAACGCGGCTAAGACGCTGATCCGGGGACCGGGAGTCAACAACTGGGACATGGCGATCTTCAAGAACTTCGGGCTGACGGAAAGGGCGCGGCTGCAGTTCCGCTGGGAGCTCTACAACGCCTTCAATCACACCCAGTTCTCAGGGGTCGATACCGAGGCTCGCTTCGACCCCAAGACGGGGGAGCAAGTCAACACCCGGTTCGGGCAGTTGACCAGCGCCCGGGCGCCCCGGCAGATGCAGTTTGCGCTGCGCTTCACTTTCTGAGCGGCGGGAATACGGTAAGTCCTGCTGCCGGTTGCTCGGTTCAGACGGGAAAAGCCGAAGAGGGACGCGGCGTCTGTCCGGCTCGGAAATCAAGGCCTGGAAGGGGGCAGGCTTCTTTCATGCCGGAGGGAATTGCACGACGTCGCGGGACGTTTCGGCGATCTTGAATACGCACATCAGGGAGCGGCTCATCGGGGCGATGGCGCCGACAGTGGCGAAGCGTAATTTTCCGGCGGGTGTAGTTGCGGGGGCGGGGCGGCCGGTCTTTGAAGAAGCGGCGGTTTAGAATCGGTGTGTGGCGATGGGAAGCGGGCCGGCGGAGGAAGCGGCGCTGAGAATGGTAGCGACGGCGCCGAGAAGCACGCCGTTGCAGGAGCAGGTGGCGGCGCTGTTCGAGGAGCTTCGCGATGACGTTTATCGCTATCTGCTGACGCTCGGCCTGCATCCGCCGCAGGCGCAAGAGACCACGCAAGAGGTGTTTCTGAAGCTGTACGTGACGCTGCGGCGCGACGGCGGCATCCGGAACCACCGGGCGTGGATCTTTCGCGTGGCGCACAACTATGGGCTCAACGTGCGGGCGCGGCAAAAGCCGGTGCAGGGGTTCGCGCCGGAGCTGGAGGCGCGGCTGGCGGACCCGGGGATGAGTCCGGAGACGCAGGTGCTCGAGGGGGACCGGATGCGGCGGTTCCACCGGGCTGTCGAGAACCTGTCGGAGCAGCAGCGGTGGTGCCTGTTCTTAAGACTGGAAGGGCTGCGCTACGCCGAAATCGGGGCCGCGCTGGGGATCAGCTCCTCGGCGGTGGGCGAGTTTCTGCGCCGGGCCATCATGCGGCTGAGAAGGTTGGTGGATGAGTAAGCGGGCTGAGAGTCATTTCGACGACGGCGAGCTGCTGCGGTATGCCGACGGGGAGGTTTCGGCCCGCGAAGCGAAGCGGATCGAGGCGCACCTGGCGGCGTGCTGGAAGTGCCGGACCGAGCTGGCTGAGCTCGAGCGGACGATCGGGGCATGCGTGCGCTATCGCGACTCGGTGCTTCGGGCGGGCTTGCCGGCGCCGCCGTCGCGCTGGTTCGACATCTACCGGCGCTTCGCCGAGGTGGAGACGGCCGGGGCAGGCGGATCCTGGCCGGCGCGGGCGTGGCGGGCCGCGCGACGCGAGCTGGCGCAGCCGCGGCACTGGGTGACGGCAACGGCGGTTGTGGTGATTGCGGCGGTCGTAGTCGATCACTTACGGAACACACCGTCGGTGCGGGCCGCTGAGCTGCTGGCGCGGGCGGCGGCATGGGAGGAGTCGCGGCCGGCGGCGCCGCGGCGGATCCGGATCCGGACGCAGGCGCGGAGCGTGGTGCGTGTGATCGGGGGCGGAGAAGCGGGCGTGGTGCAGCGCGCCGCGGCGCCGCCGGATGAGGCGCAACTGCTGGCGGGTTTGGAGCCGCTGTTCCGGAAAGCGAATTACAACTGGGAAGATCCTTTGAGCGCGGCGTCGTTTGCGGCCTGGCGCAACGGGCTGACGGAGAAGCAGGACGAGGTGGCGACCGTTCGCGATCCGCGGAGGCCAGAGGAGAAGCGGTATCGCATCTGCACGAGGACGAGTGCCAGCGAACTGGTCGAGGCGACGCTGCAACTGACGGCGGCTGATCTGCACCCGGTGGAAGGAACGTTCCAGTTTCGGGGGCAGGACAGGATCGAGCTCGCCGAGATCGACGCGGCCGTCGGGGAAGCGCTCCGGCCGCCGGCCGAAGCGGCGGGACCGGCTTCCCTGCCCCGGCCCAAGCCGGCGGCCCCGGCGCCTCCCGCGCCGCCGGTGGAGGTACTGGAGCCGGCTACGCCGGGCGAGGAGCTGGAGGTGCTGGCGGTGCTGCATCGTCTGGGCGCGGATTTGGGGGCGCCGGTGGAGGTTTCGCGGCGTGGGGTGCAGCTCGTCGTCAGCGGAGTAGGAGTCGCTCCGGAGCTGGCCCGGCAGATCGAAGAGGAACTGAGCGGGCGGCCGGGTGTGGAGGTGCGTTTTGCGGAACCTTCTGTGTCGCCCGCACCGGCGGCACAAGCGCCGGAGGGCGCCGCGGCGCAATCGGGAACCGACCGGTGGCGGGCCGAGCTGGAGCGGGAACTTGGCGGCCCGGCCGAATTCGATGCGTTCGCTGACGAGGTGCTCCGGCTCTGTGACGGGCTGATGTCGCGAGCGCACGCCCTGCGGCGTCTGGCGGGCAAGTTTCCAGCGGCGGCGGAATCCGAGTTGTCGGAGGAACACCAGCGCCTGTTGTGGCGGTTGCGCAGTGAGCACGCGGTAGCGCTGGCCGGGCTGGCCGCGGCGTTGGAGCAGCGGACGCGGCCGGTCTTGCTTTCGCTAGGAGCCGCTGATCCGGCCTCGGTGAGCGAGGCGCGGCCGGGGCGGTGGCAAGCCGGGGCCGAGGAATTGCTTGGTGAGGCGCGCCGCACGGAGGCCCTGCTCGCTGCTATGCTTGGAGGCGCAGCCGCAGAGACGCCGGCCGAAAAGCTTGCCGGCGAAGCGCTGCTCCGCGTGGCGAGACTACGCGCGGCGGCGGCTGTTTTTGTGCGCGAGACGTTGAAGTGAGGGCGGGGGCGTCCAAATCCGGAAGCGACAGGGGATTTTGGGGCCGGGGGCGCGGATATGGTTCGGGAGTTGGAATTTGGGGACTGCGTAGCCTGGGCACGAAATTGGCGGTGGGGGTGGCGGGGTGGGGGATGCTGGCGGCGCAGCAGTACACGCAGGTCTCGGGGTTTATTCAGGATCCTTCGGGGGCTTCGGTGCCGGGCGCGGCGGTCAGCGTGGTCAGCCACGAGACCGGCTTCCGGCGGGTGGCGGCGTCGCAGTCGAACGGCTATTACGTAGTGGCATCGCTGCGGCCCGGGCTGTACAAGGTCACGGTGCGGAAGGGAGGGTTCCGCACGCTGATCCGGTACGGGGTCAAGCTGGATGTGGCGCGGCCGGTGCGACTGGACTTCACGCTGCGGCTGGGCAGCGTTCAGGACGAGGTGACGGTGACGGGAGCGCGGCCGCTGCTGAACGCCGATGACGCATCCGTCGGGACGCTCGTCGAACGCGAGTGGATTGAAAAGCTGCCGCTCAGCGACCGCGGGCTGTTGAGCCTGATCGAGCTGGCGCCGGGCACGATCGCGACGCCGGCCACGCGCGGCGAGGCGGGCCAGTTCACGGCGAACGGGCAGCGGCCGAACGCGAACTACTTTCTGGTTGACGGCGTCAGCGCGAACACCGGGGTGAGCGGGGGCGGCTTGCCGGCGCAGACCACCGGCGGCACGCTGCCGGGCATGACGGCGCTGGGCAGTCTGCACAGCCTGGTGTCGCTGGGAGCGCTGGACGAATTCCGCGTACAGACTTCGATGGGGACGGCCGAGTTCGGCAAGCTGCCCGGAGCTCAGGTTCTGCTCAGCACCCGGTCCGGCTCGAATGAGTTCCACGGCTCGCTCAGTTACCATCTCCGGACGGGGATTCTGGAAGCAAACAACTGGTTCGCCAACCGGAGCGGCGTCCGGTCGGACGAACTGAGGATGCACGACGCAGGCGCGAGCTTGGGAGGGCCGGTGCGGCGGAACCAGGTCTTTTTCTTCGCTGCGTACGAAGGGATGCGTCTCCGGGAGCCTTTTGCGTGGCGGGCGGCGGTTCCTGGGGCTGAGGCGCGGCAAAGGGCGCCGGAATGGGCGCAGGCGTTGCTGGGGCTGTTTCCGGCGCCAAATGGTGATGGGTTGCAGGGAAGGCTGGCGGAATGGAGCGGGCAGCACAGCCGGCGCTCTCGCTTCGACACGGGCAGCCTTCGGGTGGACGCGGCGGCGGGTCCGCGCTTGACCGTGTTCGCGCGGGGGGCGGCGGCGTGGTCCTCGAACGAATTCACGCGCACGCAAGTGAACGATCTCAGGCTGGGTTCGGGAAGCGCTACCCTGGGCGGCAGCCTGCGGTTGAAGCCAGGGGCCGTTTTGGATGTGAAGCTGAACCGCTCGGCTGCGTACGGCCGCTCTTTCTGGCGGGCGCCGGACGGCTCGGCCGCCTCGCAATGTCCGGCGGCGCCGGTGGCGGAGTTCTTTTTTCGGGCAGAGCGATCCTGCGATTACCTGCTGCGGTTTGCCGTGGCGGGCGCCGGCCAGGCGGTGGCCGGACCGGAGGCGGATCAGCGCCAAACCCAGTGGCAGATTCTGCCGGCCGCGGTGCTGGAGTTAGGCCCCCACCAGCTCCGGCTGGGGCTGGACCACCGGCGGTATGCTCCGGAGCGGCGCGACCGCAGCCCGAAACTCAGCGTGATTGCAGAAAGCCTGGAGGAGCTGCCGGCGCCGGCCAGCCTGTGGGCGGCGGCCTCGGCGCGCCAGACCATTCGCAGCGAGCTCATCGAGTTCTCGGCCTACGGGCAGGATATCTGGCGAATTCATCCCCGCGTGACGGCGTCATTGGGTCTGCGCTGGGAATATGCCCGCGCTCCCAGGCTCATTGCGGCGCAGGGATCTACGGACCCGCTGATCGCTTACGGCTTCGCCGGGCAGACGCGGATCTGGCGGCAAACGCGCGCGGACTTCGCCCCACGAGCCGGGCTCGCCTACCGGCCGGGCAAGGCAGACCGGTGGGTGTTGCGGGGCGGCTGGGGGCTGTTCTACGACTCGACTCTCAGCGTGGCGACCGACCTGGTGAACGGGGGACCTTTCAGCGTCGCGCACTACTTCAGCGGGCGAAACGGGCTGTTCTCGACGCTGCTCAGCTACGGATTCGCGCCGGACCTGCGGCTGCCGGCGGTGCAGCACTGGAACGCGGGCATGGAGCGCCGAGCCTGGGGGCGGGATGTGTTGTCGGCAACCTATGTCGGCTCGTCAGGACGGCGGCTGCTGCGCCGGGAATTGGTGGCGAACGCCGAGACATTGTGGCTGGCGCTGGCGACGAATCACGGCCGTTCGAACTACCACGGCTTGCAGCTCCAGTACCGGCGGCCGATGGCCGGCGGGCTGCAAGCGCTGGCATCGTATTCGTGGTCGCACTCGATCGACAACAGCTCGAGCGATTCGGTGCTGCACTGGGCGGGCGGAGAGCCGGGGGCGGTTGGAGACCGGGGGCCTTCGGATTTCGACGCGCGGCACGCGCTGACCATCGCGCTTACGTACGAATCAGGGCGCCGGGCGGCGAAGGCCGGCCGGCTGGGGGGCTGGGGAATCGATGGGATGTTCCGGGCGCGGTCGGGATTCCCGGTCAATATTCTGAACTCGGAGTACTCGATGGGGCTGGGCTTTGCCAACGCCTTCCGGCCGGACCTGATCGCGAGCGAGCGTGTCTGGGTGGCGGACCGGGCGGCGCCGGGTGGCAAGCGGCTGAACCGGGAGGCCTTTCAGGCGAAGGCGGGGGCCGTGCAAGGGTCGCTGGGGCGGAACGCGCTGCGGGGATTTGGGATGCATCAGCTTGACGTGGCAGTGCGGCGGGAGTTCCGGGCGGGGGAGCAGGCGCGGCTGCTGTTGCGGCTGGAAGCCTTCAACGTGTTGAATCATGCCAACTTCGCCGACCCGACGCCGTATCTTTCCAGTCCGTTATTTGGCGAGTCGCCGTCGACGCTGAACCTGATGCTGGGCACAGGGAGCCCGGGCAGCGGCCTGACGCCGGCCTTACAAACCGGCGGCGCCCGGGCGATCCGGGTGGTGGCGGGGGTGCGGTTCTGAAGCCGCGGCGGGCGGTTTGCGGACGACGATGCAGTAATTCCACTCGGGCCAGTCCGCGGAACGGTACTCGAGGACAAAGCCGGCCGCGGTGAGCTCCTGGATCAGAAGCTCCGGGGGCATCCCATGACCGCCGCGGCTGCCGGGGACGCCGTGGACGGGCGCGAACCAGGTCAGCCAGGAGCGGGGCGGGAAGTCGATGACGGCGAGACGCCCGCCGGGCCGGAGGGAAACGTAGAGGCTGGCGGTGATCGCAGCGAGCGCGGTGAAGTGGTGGTAGACCTTGCGGAGAAAGATGGCGTCACAGCACTGGGGCGGCAGGTTGGTTTGGCTGTGGCCGGCCTTGACGACGATGACATTGGCCAAGCGGGCTTGGGCAGCGGCTTGGCGGATCGAATCGAGCTTGTCGTGTTCAATTTCGGTAGCGAAGATGCTGCCATTGGGCCCGAGGCGGCTCGCAATGAGGATGGCCATGCGGCCGCTGCCGGCGCCGATCTCGGCGGCGGTCATGCCGGGTTGAAGGTGGAGCACTTGCATGAGGCGGGCGGCTTCGGAAGCGAGGCTGGACGAATGCCAGATGCGGACGCCGAACACGGCGGCGGCCCCGACAACAGCGGCGAGGGGAAGGATCCAGAGGAGGCGGCGCCGTCCGGAGGCAGTCATAACACCTTCCGTGTATCGCTTTGGGCGGGGGCGGCGCAAGCGGGGGTGGGTTTGGCGCGGCGGCGCGTCAAGCCCGGCAGCGGGCGACGGCTTGTGTCCAGCCGTGATAGAGCGAGTCGCGCTGATCGGCGCTCATCCGGGGCTCGAAGATCCGCTCGACCTGGCGGAAGCGTTCGATTTCGGCCAAACTTTGCCAGAGGCCGCCGGCGAGGCCGGCGAGGTAGGCGGCGCCGAGGGCGGTGGTTTCGATGTCGGTGGGGCGCACGACAGGGACGCCGAGGATGTCGGCCTGGAATTGCATGAGGAAGTTGTTGGCGGCGGCGCCGCCGTCGACGCGCAGCTCCTGGATTTTTTCGCCGCTGTCGGCCTGCATAGCTTCGACGAGCTCGCGGGTCTGGTAGGCGATGCTTTCCAGCGCCGCGCGGACGATGTGGGGGCGGCCGGTGGCGCGCGTAATGCCCGTCAGGAGGCCGCGGGCGTTGGGATCCCAGTGCGGGGCGCCGAGGCCGACGAAGGCGGGCACCATGTAGACGCCGCCGGTGGAGTCGACGGAAGCGGCGAGCTGCTCAGACTCCTCCGCCGTGCGGATCAGGCCGAGCTGATCGCGCAGCCATTGAATGGCGGCTCCGGCGATGAAGATGCTGCCCTCGATGGCGAACTGGTGGCGGGCGTCGGAGGAAGCGGCGCGGGTGGCGACAAGGCGGTGGCGGGAGACGGGCATGTGGCCGCCGGTGTGGATCAAGGCGAAGCAGCCGGTGCCGTAAGTGTTCTTGGCCAGGCCGGGGCGGAAACAGCCCTGGCCGAACAGCGCGGCCTGCTGGTCACCGGCGATGCCGGCGATGGGGACGGGGGCGCCGAGGTGTTCGGCGGCGGCTGGTCCGATGACGGAGCTGGAGGGCGCGATACGGGGGAGCATGGGGCGGGGGATGTCGAACAGGCCCAGCAGCTCGTCGTCCCAGACACCGTCGGCCAGGTGCATGAGCATAGTGCGCGAGGCGTTGGAGTAATCGGTGACGTGATGCGCGCCGCGGGTGAGGTTCCAGACGAGCCAGGTATCGACGTTGCCAAACAGCAGCTCGCCGTCGCGGGCGCGGCTGCGGGCTTGGGGCACATGGTCGAGAATCCAGCGGAGCTTGCTAGCCGAGAAATAGGCGTCGACGATGAGGCCGGTGCGGCGGGTGATGAGGCCGGCGGCGGGGGAGGCGGCGAGTTCGGCGCAGTAGCCGGCGGTGCGGCGGCATTGCCAGACGATGGCCGGGGCGACGGGCTCGCCGGTCCGGCGATCCCAGACGAGGGTGGTTTCGCGCTGATTGGTGATGCCGATGGCGGCGATCTCGGAGGGGCGCACGCGGGCCTTTTCGATGACGGCGCGGGCGGTGTCAAGCTGGGCGCGCCAGATGTCGCGGGGATCCTGCTCGACCCAGCCGGGCTGGGGGAAGCGGGTGGGGACGGGCTCGGAAAGCATGGCGAGGCGGCGTCCCTGCTCGTCGTAGAGGGCGGCGCGGGCGCTGGTGGTGCCTTCATCGAGGGCCAGAATGAAGGGCATCCCGGCATTATAAAATAGCGGGTTTATGTTCTTCCGCAGGCAGAAGCCGAAGGAGTATCCGTTCGCCGAACGGCTGGAGGCGCTGAAGGCGGGGGGGTTCCAGGTGCAGGCGGCCGGCGGGCGCCAGGTGGCGCTTCGGGACGGCTGCGCGGCGGTGGTGGAGGAGACCGAGGGCGGCAAGGCGCGGATTCGGCGGGCCGGCTACGTAATCGGCCAGGAGATCGGTGAACTGGTGGATTTGGGCTATCAGAAGGTTTGGGAGACGGCCTCGGGTCATCGGGAGCCGGCGCGGGCCGAGGAGCTGCACACGCTCCACCGCTTTCTGGAGGATCTTCGCGAAGGGCTCGGTTTGGTGAGCCTGTACAACCAGTCCCTCGGCACAGTGAACGACAGTCACCGGTACGACCGGCTGGCGGGGCGGGATGAGGACATGAGGGCGCGCGGGTGATAGCGGCCGCCGGCATGACTGCCGGCGTAGCGGAGCCGGCGGTCCGGCTCACATCAGTTTCGCGGAGCGGATCACACCTTCCGGCGGGCGGCGCCGTCCAGGTTGCCGGCGTAAAGATAGACGAAGCAGCGGACTGAGGACCCGTCGTGGAGGTAGGCATCGGCGACGGCGCGGCGGAACTGTGGCCCCTCATAGCGGTCGAGCACGGGGAGGGTTTGCGCCGGATCATGCAGTTTGTACAGTTCACCGCTGACCCAGTCGCCGGCGTTGCCGGCTAGAACCATGGCGGGGAAATCGCCCAGGTCGTACAGATATCCTTTCATTCGCGCAGGGCCGAGCGGAGTGGCCAGGCTGGAGAGCCAGCGTGAAATCCGGCTGCCGGTTTGGCGGCGCAAGGTTCCATAGACAAACAGATGGGACCACATGACGCTCGAAATACCGCCGCACTCCGTCTTCAGTTTGGCGCTTCGCAGTGCGGATGATGCCAATCATAGCAGTGTCCGGCTGCTCTCGCTCCTCCAGCAGTCCCCGGCGCCGGACGCGGTTGCGGATGCAGGCTCCGCAAGGGTGCGCCGAAGTCCTGGAGCGAGAGGACATCGACATAGGGGGCGGGGCGGACCTCCTCTTCGGGCAGCGGGGCCCGGGCCTCGTAGCGGTCACCGAGGATGAGGTGGCGGCGGCGGATGGCGTCGTGGGCCGCGGCGCAGTAGCGGGTGGCGAGGCGGTGTAGCTCGCAGCGGACGGCCTCGGCGGCCAGTTTCGCCGGGTCAAAGAGCGGCCGCCGCCATTCGTTATGGGGCCCAGTGTGCACCCAGGTGGGGCCATCGACATCGAAACAGGCGATCAAGTTGGGGGCGCGCACCGTGGGGCCGCAGGCGTCACGAGCCACGTAGTCGCACCAGTCTCCGAACTCGTGGGAAAAGAATCGGGATGCCGGGTGAATTTGTCCCACTGGTGGAACGGCCCGAACGGGAGCAGGTGGCGCCAGGGGAGCCCGGGGGCCTGATATTCTTCGAAAGTGAACGCCGGCCTATGGGGGTGGTTGGGGATGGTGACCTCCTGGACCCAACCCACGGAATTAACGCCCCAGTTTTTGAGGTGGGGGCAACGAACTCGCGAATCGAGCGCAACCGGTCGTTGCCGTATTTCTCGTTCCAGATCCGGGGGCTTTCCAGGTAGCGTAAAGTGGAGGAGTCGCTATGATTGAGCGCCAGGGAAAAGAAAGGGCGGCGATCGGGGGTGAGGACGAACCACCGGCCGTGGCGTTTGCCGACGGTGAAGAAACCCCCGGGTTCGGGCCGGCAAGTGTCACCGGGCGGGGTCGCCGTCCGGCCGATCACAGGGATCGCGGCGCCGTTCGACCCGCGGGATTCGCCGTTTTCCCGCGAAATGGCGCGGTTGGCCGCGACAGGGGAGGCGAAATCCAGATCCCTTTATATGATTGATATGAGGAGAAACCGAGGGAGGAGATGGGCATCAACATCGGGCTGGACATTGGGGCGGTCAGCCTGAAGCTCGCCGCGTTGGGCCGGCCGGCGAGCCGGGCGGTGCTGGCGCGATTGTGCGGGGCCAACCCCGCCTTCCGGCTGACGGTCTGGGAGCGGCCGGGTGAAGAGCCTTGGCCGCTGGTTGTCTCCGAGTACCGGCGGATCGCCGGCAGTCCGATCCAATCGACCTACGATCTGCTACAGGAGTTTTACGAATTGGTGCCCGAAGACCGGATTGAGGGCATCCGCGTGACCGGTTCGGGCAGCCGGACGATTGCGAAGATCCTGGGGATCTATTTCGAAAATGAATTCAAGGCGATCGCGCGGATGATCGCCGATTTCCATCCGGAGGTGCGGACGGTATTTGAGATTGGCGGGGAAAGCTCGAAGTACATCCGGCTGGAAGAGGACGGGGAGAGGGGCGAGCGGGCGATTGTTGATTACGACCGCAGCGGAGAGTGCGCGGCGGGCACGGGCTCGTTTCTGGACCAGCAGGCGCTGCGGATGGGCTACTCGGTGGAGGAGATCGGGGCGGTGGTGGCGAAGGCGAAGACGGCGGCGCGGATTGCGGGCCGGTGTTCGGTGTTCGCCAAGACCGACATGATCCACGCCCAGCAGAAGGGCTACGCCCCGGAGGAGATCCTGCGGGGCCTATGCGACGCGGTGGCGCGCAACTTCAAAGCGAGCATCGTGAAGGGCCGTCCGGTGACGCGGCCGGTGGCATTCATCGGAGCGGTGTCGCAGAACGCGGGCGTGAGGCGGGCCTTGCGGGAGGCTTTCGGGCTGGAGGAGGGCGAACTCATCGTGCCCGAGATGTACGCCTGGTGCGGGGCCATCGGCACGGCGATCCTGGAGGCACGGGAGAGCCGCAAGCGGACGTTTCGGGAGATTCACCGGCTGCGGCAGCATGAGACGCTGCGACAGCCGGCGGACAGCCGGCCGCTGGAGATGACGAACGTGGTGCTGCTGCGCGAGCAAGTGCCGCCGTACGAAGCGCCGCCGGGCCACGGGCCGATTCCAGCCTATCTGGGCATCGATGTCGGCTCGGTCTCGACGAATCTGGTGGCGCTGGATGCCGAATGCCGGGTGATACATGACATATACCTGCGCACGGCCGGACGGCCGATCGAGGCGGTGCAGAAAGGGCTAACGGAGTTGAAGGAGAAGTGGGGCCGGCGGCTGGAGGTATTGGGGGTGGGCACGACGGGCTCGGGGCGGGAACTGATCGCGGAATTCACCGGGGCCGATGTGGTCCACGACGAGATCACGGCGCACAAGACGGGCGCGGTGCATGTGAGCACGACGCTCGGCGGGGAGATGGTGGACACGATCTTCGAGATCGGCGGCCAGGACTCGAAGTTCATCGCGATTGAGAACGGCGTCGTGGTGGACTTCGCCATGAACGAGGCGTGCGCGGCCGGGACGGGGTCGTTTTTGGAGGAGCAGGCCGAGAAGCTGGGCATCAGCATCAAGGAGGAGTTTGCGCGGCTGGCGCTGGCGTCGGAGCGGCCGTCGCGGCTGGGGGAGCGCTGCACGGTGTTCATGGAGAGGGACATCACGGGCCTGCTGCATAAAGGCGAGACGATACCGGACCTGGTGGCGGGGCTGGCCTACTCGATCGCGCTGAACTACCTGAACCGGGTGGTGCGGGGGCGGAGGATCGGCGAGGTGATCTATTTCCAGGGCGGGACGGCGTACAACGACGCGGTGGCGGCGGCGTTTGCGGGCTTACTGGGGAAGAAGATTACGGTGCCGCCGTTCAACGGGGTGATGGGGGCGATCGGCATGGCGCTGATTGCGCGGCAGTGGCACCGGGCCACGCAGGGGCGGACGCGGTTTCGCGGCTACGACCTGAGCCGGCTGGAGATGTCCAGCCGGGACTTCGTTTGCAAAGCGTGCTCCAATCACTGCGACATTAAGGAATTCACGATCGAAGGCCAGAAGAGCTTCTGGGGCGACAAGTGCTCGGACCGGTACCGCAAGGCGTCGCGCACGGGGCGCAAGGCGGTGATTGAAGATCTGTTCGCCTTTCGCGACCGGCAGATCGAGGAGATCACCGGGGCGCCTCTGTTTCCGAAGAAGCTGCGGCTGCGGCCGGGGGCGGTGAACGTGGGGATTCCGCGGACGATGTCGATGTATGAGCGCTACCCGTTCTGGCACCGGTACTTGACCGAGCTCGGCGCTCACGTGGTGCTGTCGCGGCCCACGGACGCCAGAATCGCGGCGCGGGGCGTGGAGCTGGCGCTGGCGCAGCCGTGCTATCCGGTGCAGGTGGCGCACGGCCACGTCGAGTCGCTGATCGAACTGGGCGTGGATTATGTGCTGGCGCCCAACGCGCTGAACGCTGAGAACCACGACCAATCGTCGTGCATTTCGCACTTCTGCCCCTGGAACCAGACGCTGCCGTTCGTGCTGCAATCCGCGCCGGGACTGGAAGAGCACCGGGAGAAGTTCTTGTCGCCGACGCTGCATTTTCAGCTTGGCCGCGAGCATGTCAAGCAGGCGCTGGCGGAGATGGCGCGGCGGCTGGGGGTGAGGAGGTCGCGCAGCGACCGGGCGGTGGAGGCCGCCTACGCGGCGCAGCGGGAGTTTCAGGATCGGCTGCTGGCCGCGGGCCGGCGCGCATTGGAGACGCTGGAGGCGACCGGGGAGCCGGGATTGATCTTGCTCGGGCGGAGTTACAACATCTACGACCGCGGCATCAACTGCGATATTCCGCGGAAGCTGCGCCATCATTATGGGGCGAATGTGATTCCGCTGGATTTTCTGGTGACCGGGAGGGAGCTGGTGGAAGATCTGCACCCGAACATGTACTGGGCATCGGGACGGAAGATTCTCGAGGCGGCCCGGCTGGCGGCGGCGCGCCCGAACTTGCACCTGATCTATATTTCGAACTTCAAGTGCGGGCCGGACTCCTACATCAAGTACTTCACGCGACAGACGGCGGGCGCGCCGCTGCTGGTGCTGCAATTCGACGGGCATGGCAATGACGCGGGTTACATGACGCGCTGCGAGGCGTACCTGGACAGCAAGGGGATCCTGCGATGTTACAACTCAGAGCCGGCCATCGAAAAGCCGAAGACGCTGTCGGCGAGCATCCACTGACGGGCAAGAAGGTGCTGATCCCGCCGATGGCGGCGGGCAGCGCGCGGTTGTTCGCGGCGGGCTTCCGGGCGCTGGGGGTGGAGGCGGACACGACGCCGCCTTCCGACGACGTGACGCGGGAGCTGGGCGCGCGGTACACCTCGGGGGACGAGTGCTACCCGGCGAAGGTGACCATCGGCGACTTCATGAAGGCGCTGCAGGCGCCGGGGGCGGAGCCGGAGCGGACCGTGTTTTTCATGCCGACGGCCGACGGGCCGTGCCGGTTCGGCCAGTATGCCCCTTACTTGCGCAAGATTCTGGATGAGAGTGGGTTTGAGGGGACGCAGATACTTTCGCCGACGAGCGAGAACGGCTACGCGGGGCTGGGGGAGCTGGCCCGGCCGTTTTTCCGCACGGGCTGGCGGGCGCTGGTGGCGGGCGATCTTTTGCAGAAGCTGCTGCTGATGTATCGGCCGCACGAGCGCAACAAGGGGGAAACCGACCGGGTCTACGAGGAGTGCTTGCAGGACCTGTGCACGACGATCGAGCGCGCGCCGCTGGATCCGCCCCAGCAACTGGAGGCGATCCGGGCAGCGCTGCTGCGGAGCCGGGAGAAGTTTCGCGCCATCCGGGGCTACCGCGACCGGTCCACTCCGCTGATCGGGGTGGTGGGGGAGATTTTTTGCCGCCTGAACACGTTTTCCAACGATGATCTGGTGCGGCGCCTGGAAGAGTACGGCGCCGAGTGCTGGGTCTCCGACATCAGCGAATGGATCTGGTACACCAACTCGGAACAGTTTCGGAAGCTGAAGCTGGAGGGCAAGCAATTCTCCGCGGAGCAGTTGAAGGCGTGGCTGCGAAACCGGGTCCAGCGGCAGGATGAGCATGCGCTGCTGGAGCTGTTCCAGGAAGACTTCGCCGGTTACGAGGAGCCGCCGATGAAGGAGGTGTTGGCGGCGGCGGCGCCGTACCTGCCGGCCACGGGCGCGCTGGGCGAGATGGTGCTGAACGTGGGCAAGGCGGTGTGTCTGGCGCGGAAAGGCGCCGATGGGATCGTGGATATCAGCCCGTTTACGTGCATGAACGGCATCGTGAGCGAAGCCATCTATCCGCGGTTGAGCCGGGACCTGGGGGGCATACCGATCCGGACGTTTTACTTCGACGGCACGCAGTCGGATCTGGACCGGGACTTAGGAGTCTACCTGGAACTGGCCCGCACCTATCAGCGCCGGAAGAAGTACCCGCGACGCTATCCGAAGTATCCGCGGTAGGGGTTGTCGCGGGTGAAGATGAAGCTTTCGGGCCCAGGGCATCCAGGATTCCAGCCAGGGGTTCCGCGGGCGTCACGACCCGGAGATCGCGCAACGGCTTTCCGAAGAGAGTGTTGAAGGGCGCATGGTCGCCGGTGACCGGCGGGGCGGCGCCAGGCGGGTACGGCCCCGCCCAGGATCGGCGCGTCTTTACCACGGCAGTCCCATCTGATGGGCCCAGGCGGCCGAAGCCGGATCGGACTCCGCGACCAGGATCGCAATCTCGGCCAGGCGGCCTCTGGCGGCGAGCCGGAACAGGGCGGCCGCGCAGCCCTCGGGGTTGCGGCCGGCGCTGAAGATGAGGTTCGCGTCCGGCAAGAGACGCCTCGCGGCGGATCCCCAAGCGCTTGAGGATGGCTTTGGGGATGGAGACTTGGCCACGTTTTCCCAACCTCACAAGTTCCAGGCTTTCAAATTATCCGTTTGTCCGAAAGTTCGGCAGGGCCTGGTGAATATGCTGAGCCTGCGGGCCGGACGGCCGGGGACCTCCCGGACGGGGGCTCGAGGAGAGCTTGGTTCACTCCGGCGGGAGGCGGCGGCGTTGCCGGGCCTGTTTTTCCTGTTCGGCGGCGTAGAGTTCCTTGGCCTTGGCCATCTCGGTTTGCGCCTCTTTGAGGCGGCCGGCTCGGCGGAGGGCCAAGGCCAGCTTATAACGGGCCTGGGAGTCGGCGGGCTGGAGCCGGACGGCCTCGCGGTACATCTTGACGGCCTCATCGAGGCGCTGCCGGCGTTCAAGAACCGTGCCCAAGCCGACATAGGACTGGGCCAGTTTGGGGTCACAATTGAGCGCCTGGCGGTACCGGGCGGCGGCCTCGTCCCAGCCCTGCTCGGCCTGGGCGATCTCGCCCAGGTAGTGGTGGGCGCGGGCGTAACAGGGCTGAAGTTCGAGCTCTTTGGCCAGCCACTGGCGGGCGGGCTGCCATCGCTGGTGCTGGAAGTGGATATAGCCGATGGCGAAGGCGATTTCGGGCATCTGGGGGTTCTTGCGGTGGGCAGCACGGAACTCTTCCAGGGCCTTGTCATCCTGGTCCTGGGCCTCGTAAGCAATGCCCATGAGCTTGTGGAGGAAGGCGGAGTCGGGGTAGCGGGCGTCGAGCTCGGCGAAGGCCTTTTGCGCTTCGGCGGCGTTGCGCGCCTGGCGGTAGCTTTCGACGAGCATATAGAGGACATGCTCGCCGAAGCGCGGATCGCCGCGGAGGGGCTCGAGCTCGCGGATGCAGGCTTGCGGCCGGGCGGAGACGAAGTAGATGATGCCCAGAAGATAGCGCGCCGGGAGGGCGGAAGGTTGGTGGGCCTTGGACCGTTCCAGCGGCGCGAGCGCCTCCTGGTAGCGGCCGAGGCGGAACAACGCCAGACCGACGTTGTACTGGATGGCCGGGTCACCGTGGGATAGCTTCAAGGCGGCCTGGAATTTTTCAAGCGCGGCGGCCGCGTCGCCGCTCTGGAGCAGGCGCGAGCCTTCCTGATTGAGCGAGGCCGCCGACGGCTGGGCGGCCGCCGGCCAAGGACACCAGAGCAGGGCGCACAGACAGGCCAGCAGCGGCCAGGATGGGGGCCGGGGCCGGGCGCGGTGGAGCCTCACGATTTCAATGGTAGCGCGGGAAGGGGCGGCGGCCGCTGAATCCGGCGCACGGGGTGTGCTAACATCCACAAGTTGAGCCGGTTCTCTCCGGCAGGGCACCCCGCTAGGAGCAAGTCCAGTGAAGATTTATCCAGGTACGGACATCCGCAACGTCGCTGTGGTCGGCCACGGCAACTCCGGCAAGACGACGCTGGTCGCCGGGATTCTCTACACGGCCGGTGTGACGACGCGATTGACCCGCGCGGACGAGGGCAACACGATCACGGATTGCGACGAGGAGGAGATTCAGCGCAAGATCACGATCTCCACCGGGGTCGCGTTTGCGGAGTGGAACAAGCGTAAGATCAACCTGCTGGACACGCCCGGCTTCAACATCTTCATTAACGACACCAAGGCGTCGATGGTGGCGGCCGACGCGGCGATTGTGGTGGTGGACGGCGTTGCGGGCGTCGAGGTGCAGACGGAGAAGGTGTGGGCGTTCGCTGACGAGTTCAAGCTGCCGCGGATGCTGGTGGTCAACAAGCTGGATCGGGAGCGGGGCAGCTTTGAGCGGACGATGGAGAGCATTCATGAGAATTTCGGCCGGGCGGCGGTTCCGATCCAGTTGCCGCTTGGCACGGAAGCCTCATTTCACGGTGTTATCGATCTGATCCGGATGAAGGCCTGGAGGTACGAGCCGAACGGCAACGGGAAAGGGACGGAGGGCGAGATTCCGGCCGAATTCGCCGACGCCGCACAGCAAGCCCACGAGGCGCTGGTCGAGATGGTCGCCGAGGGCAAGGACGAGCTGATGGAGGAGTTCTTCGACCAAGGGACGCTGTCGCCGGAGCGCATGGTCGAGGGGCTGCGCGAGGCAGTGAAGGAACGGCGACTGTTCCCGGTGCTGTGCGCCTCGGCGTATCTGAACACCGGGACGGACCGCATTTTGGATTTTGTGGCGGAGAGTTTTCCGGCGCCGGTGGAACGGGGGCCGGTGGCTGGCAAGTCGGGCGAGGAGGCGGTGGTGCGGGCGATTAGCGACGACGAGCCGACGGCGCTGTTTGTCTTCAAGACGGTGGCGGACCCGTTCGCGGGGCGGGTGTCGTATTTCAAGGTGATGTCGGGTGTGTTGAAGAACGACGCCAATCTCAGCAACGCGCGGAGCGGGGCGGCCGAACGCCTGTCGCACATCGGCTGCTTGCGGGGCAAGGAAATCCAGCCGGTGAACGAACTACACGCGGGCGACATCGGCGCCGTGGCAAAGCTCAAGGACACGCTGACCGGCGACACGTTGTTTGACAAGTCCGCCCCGATTGTATATCCGCCGGTGAAGCTGCCGGAGCCGTCGATTGCCTTTGCGGTTCGGGCCCAGTCGCGGCAGGACGAGGACCGGATGGGCCAGGCGATTCAGAGGATTCTCGAGGAGGACCAGTCGCTGCGGTTCTATCGCGATCCGCAGACCAAGGAATTTCTGCTGGCGGGCAGCGGGCAGCAGCAGGTGGAGGTGGCGGTCAGCCGGCTGAACAAGCGCTATGGGGTCAATGTGGAGCTGCATGCTCCGAAGATCCCTTACCGGGAGACGATCCGGGGCACGGCCGACGTGCACGGCCGGCACAAGAAGCAGACGGGCGGCCACGGGCAGTTCGGCGACTGCAAGATCCGGGTTTCACCGCTGGAGCGGGGGCAGGGGTTTGAATTCGTCAATGAGATCTTCGGCGGGGCGATTCCGAAGGGATTCATCCCGGCGGTGGAGAAAGGCATTCTGGAGGGGGCGGAAAGGGGGCACCTGGCCGGCTACCCGGTGGTGGACTTCAAGGTGGTGCTCTATGACGGCGCCTACCATGAAGTGGATTCCAACGAGCTGTCGTTCAAGCTGGCCGGGCGCAAGGCGTTCCGGCTGGCGATGGAGCAGGCCAAGCCGGCGTTGCTGGAGCCGATTATGAAGGTGGAGGTGCAGGCGCCGGTGGAGTTCGCCGGGGACCTGATGGGGGACTTGAACGGGCGCCGGGGCCGAATTCTGGGCATGGAGGTCAAGGGCAACCGGCAGATCGTGCGGGCGTTTGTCCCGATGGCCGAGATGCTGACGTACCAAAATGATTTGACCTCGATGACCCAGGGCCGGGGCTCGTTCAGCATGGAGTTCGACCATTACGATTTTGTGCCACAGAACATTGCCGACAAGATTGTGGCCGCGGCGCGGGCGGCCAAAGAGGGGGTTGAGGAGGAGGAAGACTAGCCGGCGGGAGTGGTGGCAGGGGTTGCATCGGGGCGTGGAGTGGTATAGGGTTTGAGAATTACGGCGGTTGCCGGAGGCCGGCCGGCGACGGCCACAAGCCAGAAGCTACTTAAGGTACGGATGAACGCCCGAGGCAGGGAACTTCTCCGTTTCGTGTGGCTGCCGGCGCTGCTGGCCGCGGCGGTTTCCTGCGGCTCGGCGGGTGGGGGAAGATCGGCGGCTCGAGTGGTACCGCCGGCCCCGGCGCCGCCACTCGATGCGGAATTGCCGCCGCCGGTGCTGCGGCCGGCGTTTCGCCCCACACAGCCGCCACGGCTGCTGCGGGAGGCCTTCCAGTCCGCCTTGAACACCCCGGAGATCGACGCGGCGATCGAGGAGGCGGAGCGCTCCTTTGACACGGGGAAGGAGTTGGTGGAGAAGGGCGATTTTGACAGCGCACGAGCGGCGTTTGACCGGGCGATCGATGTGCTGCTGGATGCGCCGCCGGAGGCTCACGACCGCCACCGCGCTGAGGCCAGGCTGCTCGAGCTGGCCTCTGCGATCTGCGCTTTCGATCTGGACGGGGCGGTCACCGAGCCGGGGTTTGACACGGCGCCGATGGATGAGGTGTTGAGAGCCACCTTCCCGGTGGATCCGAACATCGAGCTGGATGTCACCGGGGAGTTGAAGCTGCCGGTTAGCGAGTTGCCGCTGGAAGTAAACCGGGAGGTCATGAAATACATCCGGTACTTCTCGTCGGCGAAGGGTCGGAAGACGCTCGTCAACGGGTTACGCCGGATGGGCCGCTATCAAGCAATGATCCGGCGGATCCTGGACGAAGAGGGGGCGCCGCCGGAGCTAATTTACCTGGCCCAGGCCGAGTCCGGGTTCCTGCCGAGGGCCCTTTCGCGGAAGCGGGCGGCCGGCATGTGGCAATTCATGAAGCTCCGCGGACGGCAGTACGGGCTGGAAATCACCAGCCACTACGACGACCGGCTGGATCCGGAGAAAGCGACCCGCGCGGCAGCGCGTCACCTGCGCGACCTCTACGAACGGCTCGGCGACTGGTATCTGGCGATGGCGGCTTACAACGCGGGTCCGGGCCGGATCGACCAGGCGGTGCGGCGCACGGGCTACGCGGACTTCTGGGAGCTCAGCCGCCGCGGGGTGTTGCCGCGAGAGACGCGGAACTACGTTCCGATCATCCTCGCCACGATCATCATGGCCAACAATCCTGGGGAATATGGCCTGGAGGGCATTGTGCCCGACCCGCCGGCGGCCTACAACACCATTGAGGTGACGGCGGCCACTCACCTGGGACTGATCGCGGACATCCTCGGCCGGCCGCTGTCGGAAATCCGGGAACTGAATCCGGCGATCCTGAAAGACATTGCGCCGGCCGGCTACCAAGTGCATGTACCGAAAGGGACGGCGAGTTTCGTGCTGACGTCGCTGGAGACGGTTCCGGCGCAGTACCGTGCGTCCTGGCGGGTCCATCGGGTTGGTTTCGGGGACACTTTGGCTGAAATCGCCCGGCTTTATCAGACGACGGCGGAACGCCTCGTAGAGGCGAACGGCGGCGCTCCGGGGGTCCCGGAGCCGGGGGATCTGCTGCTGGTGCCGGTCAGCTACACATCAGCGCGAGCGGCGGCGAATGGCTCTTCGCGGCGGGGCTCTCCGAGCCGCAGATCATCGGGCCGGCGGCCGGTTCCCGGGGCCTGAGGGCGAAGCTTTCCCGGGGGGGAGCTAGAACTAACCTATCAAATCTTACAAAAGCACTTGCGTTTGGCAAATTTCGCGCTATGCTGAGGATGGATTACTCCTGTAACAGGAGTGGAGAGATATGTCTGAGCGTCGATACTTTGCCATGGGTGACAACGAGTATGAGGACACGGGCTTCGACGAAGCGCCGATCGAAGTCGAATCCGAGATGTTGGAGTACGAAACCGAGGCCAAGGCCGAAAGCGAAGTGAAGCAGCCGGCGCCAACGCCGGCACCGGCTCCTGGGGTCCAGCCTCCGACGCCGCCGGCCGAACCGGCGGCGGCCGGCCCGGCGGAAGCGCCGCCTCCGCCCCCGGCGCCCAAGAAGCCGGCGGCCAAGGCGGCCAAGCCGAAGGCAGTCAAGAAGAAGGCCGTCAAGAAGGCCCCGGTGAAGAAAGCGGTGAAGAAAGCCGCCAAGAAGGCGGTGAAAGCCGCGGCCAAGAAAGGGGCCGCGAAGAAGCCGGCGAAGGCCAAGAAAACCGTCCCTAAGAAAGCGCGCCGGTGACCGCGGCCCGTTTCACGGAAGCGGGGGCTTGCGCCACTGGGGCGGCGTGCGGAGATCTTTTCGCGGGAGTCCCTCAGGCGCCGGCCGGTTCTCTGCGGAGAATGGCGCGGCATCGTTCGTAGAGCTCGAGCAGCGCCTCGGCGTACTCCTCGGGGCTTCTTGCGCCCTTGCCTGAGAAGCCGGCGGCCGGCGCACCTTTGCCATAGCCGGTGGTGACGGCGATGAACTTCATCAGTTCGAGCGCGATTTCGTCCTTGCTGCGCGGGGCTGACACGACGTCATCGGGCATTTGCGCTCCGGGCTCCTTTCCGTCAGGCAAGCCAAGCTCGGGCGGCATGTGGCGCCGGCGGCGGGCTGCCGCCCCTTATGAGCCTGTGGTAAACCTTCTAGATTACTTCATTTCATGCCGGTCCATGCCCGACGGCTCATCCGGAAGATGCGAGGCGGTGCTCAGGCGCATTTATTGCAAGCCGATGACGACCACTTCTATGTGGTCAAGTTTCGCAATAACCCACAGCACCGGCGCATTCTGGTGAACGAGCTGATCGCGGGCGTCTTCCTGCGGCACCTGCGGATCGCCGCGCCGGAAACGGCGATCATTCACCTGGACGAGCAGTTTCTCCAGGATCACCCGGACGTGCACATCCAGCTTGGGACGCGCCGGGAGCCGGTCCCGGCCGGCTGGCATTTCGGCTCGCGTTATCCGGGAGATCCCAACCGGATGACGGTGTATGACTTCATTCCGGACGCGCTGTTGGAGCGAGTTGTGAACCGGGCGGATTTTTTGGGCATTTTGGTGTTTGACAAATGGACCGCCAACGCCGACGCGCGCCAGGCGGTGTTTTACCGGGCTCGAATCCGGGACTGGATTCCGGGGCGGGCCGCACCCTGCGAGCAGGCTGGTTTCGTGGCGCTCATGGTGGATCACGGCTACATCTTCGACGGGCCGCACTGGAGCTTTTCCGACGCACCGGTGCAGGGGCTGTATTTCCGCCCCAGCGTCTACCAGAGCGTCACCTCCTGGGACAGCTTTGAACCTTGGCTGGAGCGGTGCATCCACTTCCCGGAGGAAGTGGTGGACGATGCGTTCAAGCAGATCCCACGGGAGTGGCTGAACGGCGACGAGGAGGAGTTGGAAAGGCTGCTGACGCAGCTATTGCGGCGGCGGAGCCGGATACCGGATTTGATCCGGGATTGCGGGCGCGGTCGGGCGAACCCATTTCCGAACTGGCGGTGAGGGGCGGAGAAAGCGGTAGAATGACGGTCAATGCATCGCTTTCTGCTTCATAACGGCGAGATTCGCGAGGCTTCCGACCGCTTGCTGTCGCCGGGCCAAGTCGGCCTGCTGAACGGCTGGGGCGTGTTCTCGACGATTCGGGTGATCGACGGGGTGCTGTTCGCCTTCGAGCGACACTGGGGGCGGATGCGGCGGGACGCCTCGCTGATGCGGATTCCGTTTCCGAAGCGGCCGGAGGAGCTGGAGGAGGGGCTGCTACGGCTGGTTGAGGCGAACAAGGCTGCCGACGCCACTCTGCGCGTGGCGGTGATCCGCAACCGCGGGGGTTTGTGGGAAGCGCCGGGGCTGGAGCGGGATTACGACATGGTGGCGTTTACGACCGATGTCCGGCGCTGGGGACCGGGGGTGAGGCTGGGGCTGGTGCGCAACGGCCGACACGCCGCGTCTCCATTCGCAGGAACGAAGATCCTGTCCTGGTCACACAACCTGGTGTGGCTGGAAGAAGCCGAAAGCCGGGGGTTAGATGAAGTCATCCTGTTAAACGAGCACGGGCAGGTGAGCGAGTGCACGTCGGCGAACGTGTTTATCTCCCAGGGGAGGTCGATCTGGACGCCTCCGCTGAGCTCCGGGTGCCTGCCGGGGATTACGCGCCAACTGCTGCTGGACGAAATCCACGTGGAGGGTATCTCAATTGGTGAGAAGGAGCTGACGCCGAAGGACCTGGAGGAGGCCGACGAGGTCTTTATCACCTCGACGACGCGGGGCCTGCTGCCCGTGCTGGAAATAGAGGGGCTCAGCATCAGCACCAGCGGCGTGGCGCGCCAGCCGGTGCAAGAGGCGTTCAGCCGGTACGTGAGCGATTACGTGGCGGGGGCCAAGCGCCGCCGGGGGCACTGGATCCCAGCCGGAAGGACGTGAATGGACAGATGCGGCAGCGATGAAGGCGACCCGACCCTGCCCTCGGTGCGGCTCCGGCTCGATTCGGCTCTCACGGCACCGCAACCTGTTGGAAAAGCTGGGGGCGTTGCTCGGCTTTCAGATGGTGCGCTGCCGAGACTGCCGCGCGCGTTTTGCCGATATCTACTGGCGGAGCGAGCTGCTGCTGTACGCTAAGTGCCCGAAGTGCCACGAGTTGGAACTCACGGACTGGCAGGAGAAGTACAACTACCCGCCGTGGTATCAGCGGGCGTTTCTTTACGTGGGAGCGCGGCCGCACCGCTGCCCCGGGTGCCGGCTCAATTTCGTGAGCTTCCGTCGCCGGTGGGCGCCGACAAAGAAATATGGTTCCAAGTGACCCACTCGACAGTCCGCTCTCCGACCGGCATGCTCGGCCCGAGCATGGCAATCAAGTCGGCCGGGCGTCGCTCCTTCCGCTCCCCGGAACAGCCTTTCGGCGGTCCCGGCTCAAGGCTTCCGGATGCGCCAGCGAGCCTTCCTGATCGAAGCCGGCAGCTCGAAACGGCCTTTCGCTCGCCCGCAACGACGTCCCCTTTCGGGGCGGCCGCGGCGGGGTCACCGTTCCCGGCCTGTTTCTTCACTGCCTCACCCGGCTATCCCCGGATCCGTTCGGCTCCGAGCTCTGCTCCCCGTTTGCTGGCCCTAGCTCGGGGAGCTTCACGGCCCGGAACCCGTTATCCGGTTCCAGTCGGGCTATTCCGACCTTTTGCAGGCTTCCGCTCCCCGTCAGGGTTTCTACGCCCTTTCGGATCTTAGCGCTCAGCCTGTTCCGGGCCGGAAAGCTTACCTTCCCGGTGCGCCCGATTTCCCTTCGCTCCCCGAAGGCGGCCTGATTTGTTTAGCAGGTCCGCTTCCGGATCATCGCTCCAGGTTCGCTACGCTCCGTCAGGATTACTGTTCCGTGAACCTCTTGGAACCATCCCTATCTTCGCCTGAAACGCGCCGGGAGTCAAGCAAAATCGACGCGCTGTGGGGCTGTTTTCCTCAGTTTTTTTCTCCTGTGGTTTCAATGAGTTGCGAGCGTGCGCCGGTTGGGCCGCTTGTGCATAAAACAAAGCGCGCGTCAAATGTTTCCGTTTTCAGTCCTTCAGGAGGCGCAGAATCATACCCGTGTCGGTCGCGGCCCAGACGTGACCGGCTCCGTCCGATGCCAGCACCGCCCGGCGGGCCGTAGCACGGTAGTCAACCTCCATTTCCTCCCAGGTGACGAGATCCCGGCTGTGCAAGATGACCAGCCGCCCGGGAATGGGACTCTGCTGGAGCTTGCCCGAGGTCTCGATCGCAGCCATGAAGCCCTGCCCACCGGCGGTGAGCAGAACGTCTTTGACGGCCCGGTTCTTTTCTCTATAGACACGGTCGGTCCGATTGGTGGACAGATCGACCCGGTAGACTTCGGAGGGCCAGTCGAAAGCGTCTTGAAACTCGACGAGCGTAAGGCCCTGGCCGCTCGGGCTCATGCGAAAGCGGGTGATGCGGCCGAACATGGACGTCGTGGAAGGCTTCCAGGTTCTTCCGCCATCGGCCGTTTGGATGACGATCGACAGGGTCGGCCACTGGCGGCGCCGTTCGGCGCGCTCCGGATCCATCCAGTCCGGGAACCGGGAGGCGCCGGGTCGGGGAGGGGCACTATAGCCGATGATGCTGCCGTGCCGCGAATCAGCGAAGTCGATCCAGGAATACGTCGTGTACTGTTTGGTGGTTTGCGGCTGGTCGGCGACGGCGAGCCGGCTCCAGTGGCGACCCCCATCGGTGGTTTCGTGGATCGCCTTCTCCGCGCCCACGGCCCAGCCGCGATTCTCATCGAGGAAGTGGACACGCAACAGTCCCCTGAGGTCGGCCAACTTCCGCCAGGAGCGCCCGGACTCGACAGACTGCCAGATCCCCTTCTCGGTGACCATCCAGCCGACGGTTTCGTTCAAAAAGAAGACCGACCGGGGAGCTTCCTTGAGCCGCACGAAGTTCCATGTCCGGCCGCCGTCGGAGGTGACCAGCGCCTGGGGACGAGTCTTTCCCTTTTCGCTCAGGTAACCGACAGCGACGCCGCGCCGGGGAGAGGGAAAGCAGAGATCGACGATCGTCAGTTCGGAATCGATGACGTCGTGGAAGAAGACCAGTTCCCAGCGGCCAGCGGCATGAAGGGTGGCGGAGCATGCGGCCGCCAGCAGCGCCGGTAGCAACGCTGGGAGCGGGCGGAACATGCGGGGTTAGCTCACTGAGGGAGCGGAGTTGGACGACAGCGCCAGTTCGGCGTGGTTGACTTGCTCGATCACCGCAGGGTCCATGCGCGCCAGCACCAGCAGGCAGCCGATCTGCTCGCCGACGGTGGACAGCAGTTCCATTTCGCTGCCGCTGTGGGAGTGCGGGGCGCGATGCTGCACATTGATGACGCCGACGACCCGGTTTCGCGCCATCACCGGGGCCGACATGAAGGCTTCGTAGGCGTCTTCGGGCAACTCCCGGAAATATTTGAAGCGGCGATCGCGATAGGCCTCGCGAGAGATGGCCAGCAGCCGGCGTTCGCGCGCCACCCAGCCGGTGAGACCCTCGCTGAGCTTGAGCCGGACCTTGCCGATCGTCGAGGCATGGGGCGTGCTGGCGGCGCAGAGCACGAGCTCATCTCCGTTCAGCAGGTACAGCAGGCAAGAGTCGCATCCCAGGTACTCAGCCACCAGCGACACGACGCCTTGCAAGACGTCCTGGAGGCTCATGTCGCGCGCCATGAAGCGGCTGATGCGCTGAAGAAGTCTCAACTGTTGTTCGGCACGATGGAGGCGTTCTTCCAGTTCTTTGGTGCGCGCCACGAAATTTCATTATCCCAAAGTCACCGCGGCGGTCGCAGCGCCGAGAACGGGGGCGGCGCCCGCCGTCTTTCAGGGTTTCCCGGCGCAGGCCCGGACTCCGGTTTGGGGAGTGTGAGCGGCTGCGACGGCGGCCGCGCGGGACCTCCTCTCGCGAACGGTTTGGGGATCCCGTGGCCTCTCTTGTGAGAATACGCGTGGGCCGGGGTTGAAGCTGCGGTTTGGATTGCCATGCTCGCGGGGGCCGCCTCGGCGCGGCACGGCTCGAATGGTCGCCGAATAGAAGAAAAAGCCGCGGGTGGACGCGGATCAACGCGGATGGGTTGGATCTGGCCAACCCCGGCCGCCCAGGCATCGGGACGGACGTTTATGCGAACCTGGTTTCCGGCGGCTGGACGCTGGTCGATAGTCTGGCTGGGGCTGAGCAGCCTGATGTGGCTGCGCCGTCGCCGCTCATAGCACAGCCGGAGGATCGTCTGGATTGGCGACGCGGCCGGCGCGGGTCACCGCCAACATAGGAGTGCGAGATCCACCCCGGGGTGAGCACCGCCCCGGGGTTTTTCTTGTGGTCGGTTGAAACAGGCAGCTCACCGGCGGCGATCGGCGCGGACAGCGATAATGAGAAGTTGACCTTCGGGCTGTCATCGCCGCTGGTGCTCATTTCGGTAGTTCTGCTGTCGTCCGGCTGTTTATCCAGGCCGGGGTCCTACCCTTCACGCGAGATCAAGCTCATCATCCAGGCCTCTCCGGGCGGGCTATCCGACACCGTATCGCGGGTCATCGCCAGCCTGATGGAACAGAAGCTTGGGGCGCCGGTGGTGTGCGAGAACAAGCCGGGGGCAGCCGGCGCGCTGGCGTTTTCCTATGTGAGCCGGCAGGCGCCGGACGGTTACACGATCGGTCACGGCCCGGTGGAAATCGCCATGGTGCGCGCTCTGGGTTACGCCCGTGTCGGCCCGGACGACATGGAGCTGCTGTGCCTGGTGTCGAAGACGCAGCCGGCACTGGCGGTGCACGCCGGGTCGCGATGGCGGACGTTTGGGGACTTTGCCGCGGCGGCGCGGGCCCGGCCGGGGTACTACGTGGTGGCGAACTCCGGCGCCGGGTCGATCTGGCATATCAACGCGCTGCTAATGGAGCGGGGTTCGGGCATACAGGTCGTGCATTGTCCGTTCAGCGGCTCCTCGGGCGCACTGACCGCCTTGCTGGGGCGGCACGTGGACGCAGTGGTGGCGGGCGTGGGGGAAGTCGCGCCGCACATCCGGGCCGGGGGGCTGCGGGCGCTGGCGGTCTTCGATCGGGACCGTTCGCCTTTGCTGCCCGACGTGCCGGCGGTGAGCGAGGAGGGGTACGAGTTCGGGACAAGCGCCTGGAGCGGGTTCTTCGCGCCTAAGGGGCTACCCGCCGATCGAGGCCGGGTGCTGGTGCAGGCCATCCGATTCGCGTTTCAGAGCCAGGAGTTCCAGCGGGTCTGCCGCGAACGCGGCATGCAGCCGGTCTTTCTGCCGCCTGAGGAGTTTCGTTCGTTTGCCGGCGAGCAGGCGCGGTTTTTCAGTGCGATGATCCCCGTGCTGATGGGGGGCGGGCCGGGGTGAGGCGGACGGACATGGCCGTCGCGGCCAGCCTTCTGATTCTGGGGGCGTACCTAGTGGGGGCGGCCTACCGGTTTCCGGCCGGTGTCGGAGGGCTTCCCGGTCCGGGGTTTTTCCCGGGCGTGGTTGGCACGGTGATGGCCTCCCTGGCGGTGCTGCTGGGAGCCGCAGCGCTGCGGCCAGCCGAAGCAACGGGCGGCTACGTGACGAATCGCCGGGCCTTAGGGCTGGCGGTGGCGCTGGTGGGAGCCTATCTGGCGCTGTGGGGCCTGCTGCCGTTCGTGGTGCGGACGGCTCTGTTCGTGGCGGTTTTTCTGCGGCTGTTGGGAGAGCGGACACGAACGGCGCTGGTGGTGGCGGCGATTGTGACGGCGGTGGTTCTGGGCGCATTCCAGTACGGCTTGCGCATCGATCTGAATTGAGCCGTGGATCCGGACGTCATCAGCGGGCTGGCGGCAATCCTTGAGTGGAAGGTCCTGCTGTTCCTGGCGGCCGGTGTCGCGCTGGGGGCGATTTTCGGGGCGCTGCCGGGGCTGACAGCGACGATGGGCGTGGCCGTGCTGACGCCGCTGACCTTCTGGCTGTCGGCCGAAGAAGGGCTGGCGATGCTGCTTGGGATTTATTGCGGCGCGATTCCGGCGGGCGGCATTCCGGCGCTGCTGGTGAACATCCCCGGGACACCGGCGTCGATCGCGGCCACCTGGGACGGCTATCCACTGGCGCAACAGGGCAAGGCGGGCCTGGCGCTGGGCATCAATGCTCTGTTTTCGGCGGCCGGGCAATTGATCAGCATCGGGTTCCTGGCGCTGGCGGCGTTTCCGATCGCCGCCTTCGGGCTGCGCTTCGGGCCGGCGGAGTACTTCGGGCTGGCGCTGTTCGGAATCAGCCTGATGGCAGGGGTCTCGGCGGGGAACGTGCTGAAAGGAATGCTGGCGGGCATGCTGGGGCTGGCGCTGTCGATGGTGGGGCTGGACCCGATGACGGCGTACCCGCGCTTCACCTTCGGCAGCTCGGAGTTTCTGGACGGCATTGCGTTCGTACCGGTGATGATCGGTCTGTTCGGGCTGGGCGAGGTGCTCGGGCAGATGGCGGAGCGGCAGGGCAAGCCGGAGGCGTTGCCGGCGGCGCTGGGGCGGGTGCGGCCCGCGGCCGAGGAGTGGCGCCGCATGGCGGCGCCGGGATTGCTGGGGTCGGCGACGGGGACGCTGGTGGGGGCGATTCCGGCGGCGGGCGGGGATATCGCGTCGGTGATCGCCTGGGAGCAGGCGCGGCGCGTCTCACGGCGCCAGGAGGAGTTCACGCGGGGTTCGATCGAGGGGCTGGCCGCGGCGTGCAGCGCCTGCAACGCGGCCATCGGCGGGGCCATGACCACGATGCTGACGCTGGGCATTCCCGGGGACGCTCCGTCGGCCGTGCTGATCGGGGCGCTGCTGATCCACGGGATCCAGCCCGGCCCGCTGCTGTTCCGCGATCATGGGGCGCTGGTGTATTCGATCATCTTCCTGATGGTGATGGCGGCGCTGGCGATGGGTGTGATCGGGATTTTGGGGGCACGGCCGCTGGCCAGGGCGCTGCGGATTCCCGACCCGTGGTTGTGGGCGGCGGTGATCGTCTTGGGGGTGGTGGGCTCTTACGCGCTTAACAACAGTGTGGCGGACGTGTGGGTGATGTTCGCCGCCGGATTGGGTGGGTTCGTCTGCCGGCGGGCGGCAATCCCGCTCGGGCCGCTGGTGCTGGGCCTGATTCTCGGGCCGATGATGGAGGCCAACCTGCGGCGGGCGTTGATCCTAAGCCGCGGCGACTGGGCGGCGGTTGTGGGGAGGCCGATCGTGCTGTTTTTCCTCGCGGCGACGCTGTTGTCGCTGTTGTGGCCGGCTTGGCGGAAGGTGCGGGCGGGCCGATCCGCGGGCGGCTGAGCCAAAGCCGGAGGCTCGGGTTACAGCCGCCCGCGGTAGATCTCCAGGGCTTTTTGGAACAGCTCGACGACCTCCTGCCGGCGGGCGGGGGTGGCGAAGCGGCCTTGGGTTTGGGTGCGTTCGATGAGCTGCTCGATCCAGCGGATGTAAAAGCGCACATCCTCGGCGGAGACAGCCTTGCGGTCGCCGAACCGGACGTAGACGGGGCTGGTGTGGGCGAAGGCGGCGGTGTCGTTGAGGATCAGGCGATGCCAGGGGCCGAGGGCGCGGACGGCCACCCAGGAGCTGCGGTCGAGGGTGATCTGGCCGTCAATCTCGAGGGCATCCTTGCGGAGAGCGGAGCGGAAGATGACCGGCTGCCCGTTCACAACGACTTCGACCTTGTCGAGCGGAACCAGGGTGCGAACTTCGGCCTTGACCCTGAGTCGGCGGGGGGCGCCTTCCGGGAAGCGCAGCTCCTCCCCGGGCTCCTTGCCGTCGAGGGTGAACAAGATCACCGGGCCGTTGCTGGCGAAAGAGCGCCCGCGTTTGTAATTGCGGATCCACTCGTCATAGTCCATGGGTGCGCCCGTGTGGACATAGACGCGGCCGCTGCCGGGGGTGTAGTGGTCGGCGACGTTGGTGAACGAATCGGTGCCGGCGGAAACGGCCAGGCGAAAGCCACAGTTGAGGAGGCGGTACCAGAGCTCCATAGCGACCTCCTCGGGGTTGTTGCTGATGAGGTCGATCGCATCGACCTGGCCGAGAGCCAGGTCTACAGGCAGCTCGCGGGCGCTGGCGCCGTCGAAGCCGGCGCCGTAGCCGGGATGCACGTAGGTCACTGCGCCGCCCTGCTTTTGCGCGGCGGCGGCCTGGGCGTAGTTGGGCGGGTAATCCTCCCAGTGCGGCGTGTCGCGGAAGCCGGTGTAGATGGGGTGCACGAGGCTTTTGAGATTGAAAAACGCCATGTGCCCGTACAAGCCCGCGTTACGCATCTCCTCGTTCCAAAAAATGACGTAATCGGGCCGGCTGAGCGCGTGGGGCCGGCCTTCGAAGAAGGCCTCGTCATGAATGAAGTCGTCGCCGGAGTTGGCGACCATCATGTTGGCGTTGTTGAGGTCTTCGGCCAGCGTCTGGAGGCGCACGTCCTGCGGGGTGATGACCTGGTGGTGGCGGGCGGTGTAGTTAGCGTGAATATGCGCGTCGGCCGAGTACCAGCCCTGAGAGGCCATGTCGATCCAGCGCTCGAGGCGGAGCTCGACGTCGTTGGCGCGGCCGGGTAGCAGCTCCACGCGGACGGCGGACAGGCGGTACTCCTGGCCGCGGGTCGCCTCAATGAGCGTGGGCCCCGCCGGCAAGTCGATTTCGAAGGCGCCCTGGGCGTGAAAGTACTGCTCGGCGGGGAGGGCGGCGAACCGGCTGATCGAGCCGGGCGGCGCGTAGCCGAGGCCGTCGGCGCCGGTGAGGTAGACGCGGGCGGCGGCGGGCGAGCCATCCGTGTCAACCAGCCGGACGCGGAGCGTGGCGAGAGGGCGAACATCCAGGGCCAGGGAGCAGTTGATTTGGCGGCCGCCGGCCTGGACGCGCAACAGGCGCTCGACGAGGCCGGGCGCGGCTTCCACGACCTTGAGGAAGTAGCCGGCCGCGCCCCCGGGCGGGACTTCGCCCCGGATCGTGCCGGCGCCGATCGCCGCTTCGACCGGGGCGCGGGCTTCGGTCCGGTTAATGACCACCAGCGGCAAATTGAAGATTCGCCCGGCGGTGGTGACATAGCGTTCGGGCTTGTTGAGCCAGAAGAGCCCGCCGGGCCTGAGTTCGAGCCGGAACAGGTCCGGAGTATCGAGGGCTTCGAAGTCCGGGAAGCGGAAGGTGAACCGGTCGCGGAGGGCGCGGAGGATGTCGCGGTTCGAACGGCGCCGCATCAGCAGCCGCGCCATGTCGCCAAAGCCGACTTCGCCTTCGACGTCCAGTTGCTGGAGGCCGTTGTGGTTCACCCAGAAGCTGAGGTCCTCGTGCCCGGCGAGCGAAAGAGAGACGGCGGCCTGGCCGGCCGCAAGCCGCTCGATGCGCCACAGCGCGGCCACGAGCAGGCAGCCGGCCAGGGACGCTACGGTAAGCCTGCTGGCATGCACGAAGGGAATTATACAGGTGTTGGGGGGCGCGGGCCGAGGCGGGCGCGCCGGGTGTCAGCGGATCGGGGAGTAGGCGGCTGCGCGGTAGAGCGAGATCCGGATGACGCTCGAGATCTGGCCGCTGCGGTTGATGGATTCCCTGCGGACGCGGATCCACTCTTCGTCGGCGGCGAAGGCGCGCCAGGCCCTCTCGCGGGCAGCGAGCGAGTCGAAGGGAGTCAGGTAGGTGAGATTCGGCCGGTCCGGTCCGAAGACGGTCGAGGCGTACAGGATGGGGTGCACGCCGACGCGGTGGAAGATCTTGATCTCGGGTCCGGCGAAGCGCTCATGCAGGGCTTTTAACTGGCGGGCGGTGGGCGAGTGGTAGGTGCGCAGCTCGAAGATGCGCGGCGCGGCCGGAGGTTTTTCCGGCAGGGCGATTTCGGGCGAATACTCGGTGGCCTCAAGCAGCGAGGCGGCAGAGGCGACGTAGGGCGGCTCGCCAACCTCCCATTGCTCGAAAGCGCGGCTGAAGTCTTTGTCGGCGAACAGCGCCTTGGCGATCGACCAGAGTTGCTCGCACGATTCGACGCCGATGATGAAGGCCGCCTGCGGCATGTGCGGGGCGACCAGCGCTTCGAGGAAGATCTTGGGGCCCGGGTGGACGTGTTCGAGGGCGGGCAGGAGGGCTTTGGAGAAGAATTCGTGGATGCGGCCGGGCTGCGTGCCGTTTTCGAGGAAAAACTGCTCCAAGACATAAAAGCGCGTCCGGCGGGGTCGTTCGGCGCCGGCGGCGAGGCCCGAAGGCACGAGCGCGGGCATGGTTTCGAGGAATTGGCGGCGATCGAGAAGCATTGGCCTATTATGTCAAAGCGCGCCGCCGGCGGCCGCGCGATGTTGACCAGCGGATGCGCCGGAGGCCGCTGACGGAATCGAGGCGTCCACACCGGCGAAGCGGGATTCCGCGCTCGGCAGCGTTCGCTTTCGCGTGCCGAAACACCGGATCCGGAATCTCTGATGTTGTTTTCACGTCGGGATCACCGCAGATTAGCGGGCGGCGCGGCTAGCGAAGGCCCTGCTCGCGGAGGAAGCGGATCAGCCCGGCCGGGTCGTCGGTGATGATGGCGTCGACGCCGGCGGCGACGAGGCGGCGCCAGACGTTCGGGTCGTTGGCGGTCCAGGGGATGACCTTCAGGCCGGCGGCGTGAGCGGCCCTCACCTTTTCCGGCGTCACCAGAGTGTGATTTGGGGCGATGAGCTTCGTGCCGGCCTCGCGGGCCACAGCGACGAAATCGCGCTCGCCGCGTCCATACAGGGCGCAAGTAGCGATCTCCGGGGCGATGTTGCGGACGGCGTGCAGGGTGCGGAAGTCGAATGACTGGACAATGACCCGGTCTTGGAGGCGATGCCGCCGGACGGCGCTGACGAGGAGGCGGGCGAACTCCTCCGGCGGGGGCGCATATTCCGGGTGTTCGGGAGAGATCTTGGTTTCGATGTTGAAGCCGAAGCTTCCGCGCGGGGCGAGCGCCAGGACCTCATCCAGGGTGGGGATTTTGGCGTCGGGGACGGGCTGCTGCCGGGGAAACTCGGGGTGGGGGAGGCTCCCGCAATCCCAGCGGCGGAGTTGCTCCAGCGTCATTTCGCGGATGACGCGGGTGCCGGCCGGCCCCTGGCAGATCTTCGGATTCAACACCGGATCGTGCGAAACCACCAGCACGTTGTCGCGGGTCACGCCGAGGTCGAGCTCGATGAAATCGGCTCCGGCGTTGATGGCGTGCTCGAAGGCGGGCAGGGTGTTCTCGGGCAGAACGGCGCGGGCGCCGCGGTGGCCATGGACGAGGATGCGGCTGCCGGAAGGGCTCATGAGCAAGGCGAGGCAGATCAACGCCGCCGGCATTTCCAACAAGGATATAGTATTTGTGAGTTCCAAACTGAGCAAGGAGTGCACTCGTATGGCTGATATCACCCGAAGGGAGTTCGCCCGGGCCGCGGGCGTGGCGACGGCCCTGAGCTACTCGCGCATCCGGGGCGCCAACGACCGCGTGCGCGTGGGCTACATCGGCCTCGGCAACCGGGGCGACCAGGTGCAGGACGCGTTTCTGGAGCACGGCGACCAGGAAACGGTGGCGTTGTGCGACCTGCGCGACGATTACATGGACTGGGCCGAGGCCAAGGAGAAGAGGCGCGGCCTGAGCCCGAAGAGGTTCAAAGACTACCGCAAGCTGCTCGAGTTGAAGGAGCTCGACGCGGTCGTCATCTGCACGCCGGACCACTGGCACGCATTGCAGTTCATTGACGCCTGCCGCGCGGGCAAGGACGTCTATGTTGAGAAGCCGCTGTCGCTGACGGTCCAGGAAGGGCGGCGCATGGTGGAGGTGGCGCGGGAGACCAAGCGCGTCACGCAGGTGGGCATTCACCGGCGGTCCTCGCCTTTCTTGAAGGAAGCGGCGGAGCTGGTGCGGTCGGGTTACATCGGCCACGTCACCATCGCCCGGGGCTTCCACTACCGCAACGAATGGCCGCACGGCATCGGGAATCCGCCCGACACCAAACCGCCGAATGAGCGGGAATGGGACCAGTGGCTGGGACCGGCGCCGATGCAGCCGTATAACCGGAACAAGAGCTATTACAATTTCCGCTGGTTTTATAACTTCTCCAACGGGCAGCTTTCCAACTTCGGGGTTCATTACATGGACATGCTGCGGTGGGCGATGGGGCTGGAGTGGCCGAAGGCCGTCACCGCCATGGGCGGAAAATACGCCGTCCAGGACAACCGCGAGATCCCGGATACGCTGGAGGTGCTGTGGGAGTACGAGGGCGGGCACGTGATCAACTTCTCGCAGTGCGACTGCAACCTGGCTCCGGGCAACGTGCAGGACGCCGAGATGATTCTCAAGGGAACCAAAGGGACGATGTACATCCACTCGAACCGCTGGGAAGTCGTGCCGGAGCAGATCAACGACCGGCCGCGGTTTCCCCGGTCGCCGATCGACCGCGCGGGCGAGCGGGCCAACCGCGGCGTGCGCAAGCCGATGATTGAGGCGCGCAGCGCCAAGGGCAGCCAGGACACGGCCTTCCACGCGCGGAACTTCCTGGACTGCGTCAAGAGCCGCGCCAAGTGCAATTGCGACATTCTGGACGGCCATATCTCGACCGCGGCCACGCTGATCGGCAATATCGCACACCGGACGCGCACGTACCTGGAGTGGGACGGCCGGGCGCAGCGGTTCACCAACAGCGAAGCAGCCAACAAGTGGCTGCACTACGAGTACCGGGCGCCGTACCGGCTGGGGTAAGGACCATGACACGCAGACAGCTTCTGTTCGGAGCCGCCGCGGTGCGCCTGGCGGGCGCGCCGGCGCGGCCGCCGCTATGCCTGTTCTCGAAGCATCTGCCGAAGCTCGGCTACGACGCACTCGGCAAAGCGTGCAAGGATTTCGGCTTCGACGGCGTGGACCTCACGGTGCGCCCCAAAGGGCACGTGTTGCCGGAAAACGTGGCGCGGGATTTGCCGGAAGCGGTGAAGGCCATCCGCGCCCACGGACTTTCGGTGCCGATGGTGACGACGGGCCTGCTGTCGGCGGAGGACCCGGCCGCCGAACCCACCTTTGCCACGGCTGCCCGGCTGAAAGTGCCGTATTTAAAGCCCGGCTATTGGCGATATGGCAACGCCGACGTTCTGGAAAAGGTCGCTGAGGTGAAGAAGGCCACCGCGGGGCTGGTCGCCCTGGCCAGAAAGTACGGCGTCGAGATCGGCTTCCACAACCATTCCGGCGATTACGTCGGGACGGCGGTGTGGGACACTTACGAGATCATCCGGGACATGGATCCCAAGTGGATCGGCTACTATTTCGATCCCTGTCATGCGGTGGCCGAAGGGGGCAGGGCCGGCTGGCTGGTGGGGCTGAAGCTGGCGCTGAAGCGGCTGAAGATGGTTGCCCTGAAGGACTTTTATTGGGAGCGGAAGGACGGCAAGTGGATGATGCGGATGTGTCCGCTGGGAGAAGGCATGGTGGACTGGGAGCGCTTCTTCTCGATCCTGGCGAAGGCGCGGTTCACCGGCCCGATTTCGCTGCACGTCGAGTATGAGCCGGCCGATGAACACGCGGCAATCGCCAAGGATCTCGACTTCATGAAGCGGATGGCGGCCAAGGCGTATGGCGGCTAGGTGGCCGGCGGGCGCATGGGCGGTGTTGCAACTGGCCTGCCTGGGGAGCCGGCCGCCCCGGGATGCGGGTTTCCTGGAGAAGGTCAGCCTGTGGGAGGCGGGAACCGGCGGTTACGCGCACTACCGGATTCCGGCGATCGTGGCGACACAGAAAGGCACGCTGCTGGCCTTCTGCGAGGCGCGCAAGGCGACGCGCGGCGACTGGGGCACGATCGACATCCAGATGCGGCGCTCGACCGACGGCGGCAGAAGCTTCGACGAGCCGCGCATCATCGCGCGCGTGGAGGGCGAGATTCGGAAGAACCCAGTCGCGCTGGTGCAGAAGCTCGCCGAGCCCGGCGAGATCACCTACAACAATCCGGCGCCGGTGGTGGACCGGCAAACCGGCGCGGTCCATTTTCTGTTCTGTGTGGAGTACGCCCGGGCTTTCTACATGCGGAGCGACGATGACGGGCGGACGTTCAGCGCCCCGGTCGAGGTCACGGCGGTCTTTGAGCGATTCCGGCCGGAGTACGACTGGAAGGTCATCGCCACCGGGCCGGGACACGGCATTCAGTTGGACACCGGCCGGCTGATCGTGCCGGTGTGGCTGTCCACGGGCACGGGCGGGCATGCGCACCGGCCGTCGATCGTCTCGGTGATCTACAGTGACGACCACGGGCGGACGTGGGAGCGTGGCGACATCGTGGCCCGGGACCCGGCGCCGAAGAACCCCAGCGAGACCGTGGCGCTCGAAGTTGCCGACGGCCGCGTGATGCTGAACATTCGCAACGAGTCGCCGGAGCACCGCCGCGCGATCTCGTACTCGGCGGACGGCGCCACCGGGTGGAGCAAGCCGGTCTTCCACGACGAGCTCATCGAGCCGGTGTGCATGGCCAGCATGATCCGGCTGTCCAAGCCGCCGGCGGGCGACCGGAACCGGATCCTGTTTGCCAATCCGCACAGCCGCGAGCCGCGCGACCCGCGGCGGCCGGAGGGCAACTACCGGCGGCAGAACCTATCCGTCAAGTTGAGTTATGACGAGGGGCAGAGCTGGCCGGTGACGAAGACGCTCGAGCCGGGTCTGAGCGGATACTCGGACCTGGCGGTGGGACCGGACGGGACCATCTACTGTCTGTACGAAGTTGGCGCGGAGGGCGGAGGCGGTTACACCATCCGGTCTCTGACGCTGGCGCGGTTCAATCTGGCGTGGCTGACCGGCGGAGCGGAGCGCTAACTCAGCGGCGCCGGCGGCGGCTCTTCTGAGTTCTCCTCGAGAGGCTGTTCGCATTCGCAGCAGTCGCTGCACCGGTGGCAGCGGCCGCAGAGGTGGTTGTGGCAGGCATCTTTGGTGCAGTAGACGCAGATCTGGGTGGAAGGGTCACCACAGATGCTGCAGGAAAAGGTAGCGGGCGCGGTCATTGGCGTCCCCCTTTTTGATTTCGGTCCGCCGCTGCGCGGGGGCGGTTGGCCAGCTCGGCGCGGCAGCGCTGGGCCTCCTCATCCGCGATCTTCCATTCGGTTTCTTTGAGGGCGACTAACTCGACGAGGTATTGGCGAAGGCGCTGGCTTTGCCGGGCGGTGTCGTCCATGAAACTCCGCAACAGGTCGGCCATGGCGGGGTTCTGGTAGCGGCGCACAGCCTCCGTCATCGACGCCATCATGCTTTCCACCGCCTGGAGCCTGAGGAAGGCCTCGAGGGTTTTGCCGACCTGGTCCGGCCGCTGTCTGAGTTCGTTGACGGCGCGCTCGAGGTAGCCGATCTCATTGCGAATGGAGTCCAACTGGCCGGCGTAGGCCTGCGGGGCGCCCTTGGCGACCCACTGCTGCGGGTCGATCTGCTCCAGAAGCGGCTTAACCCGGTTCGTGCTCTCGCTGAGGGCGGTGAGCATTTGGCGGATTTCCCAGACCGGCGGCAGCCCTTCGGACTGGGCGGGCGCGGGCGCCGCACAGAACAGCACCGCCAGAGCGGCAGCCAGCGAGCATGGTGCAGACTTCATGATGGGAGGCTCCACGTCTTAGTGTCGCACGGCCGGGCACACGGCTCGCTGACCGGTACAGCGGAGCTCACGGGAATCCGTTGTGGCGGGGCCGCCTTTATCCGCCCGGTGGCGGGGGAGGCGGGGGAGGTGGAGCGCCCGGTGGCGGGGGCGCCGGTTGGCTGTCGCCGCCGGAGGGAGGGGGCGGCGTTGACCCTCCGGTGTCGCCGGGCAGCGTTGGACCGCCTCCGGCTCCGCCGGGAGGTGGGGCGCCGCCACTGCCCGCGGAGCCGCCGCCCGGACTGTTCATAATGACGGTGTAGAGAGCCTCAGCCGAAGCCCGCAACATGCGCTCGACCAGAGCGCCCTTGTCCACCGCCTGCCGGGCCAAGGGCTCGTTCTTGAAGACGCGGATGTACTCGCCGGCGCTGACCAGCTTGGATTTGCTCTCGCCGATTAACCGGTGGCGGACATCGACGACACCTTCATCGACGGCGATCAGCGTGGTGTCGTTTTCGTCTTCGATCATCACGTGAAAGATCGTGCCCCGCACGGAAATCACTGCCGTGGGTGTGAAGACGCGGCTGCGAACGGGCTGCCCGCCCAGCTTGCGGATGAAGACTTTGACCTGCCCAAGCCAGAGATCCAGCAAGTCCCTCCAGTCGCCGGGGTTATTACGGAACGTCAGGCGGGAATTCGGAAAGACGTGAAAGGAACTCCCGTCAGCCAGCTCGAACACGGCATAGCCATCCGGGCCGGTGAGCACGACCTGCTGCGGGCTGACCGAGTCGCCGACCTGCAATGCCCACGGGTAGGAGTCCCCGCGGAGAACCGAGACCTCGCCCGCGAGGGAGACGACTTTGGCCGCCGCCGGGTGGGCCGGCATCGGCGGCAATGGCGGGGCAATCGCCTGGCCGAAAGACACACCGGCGGTGACGGCCAGAGCCATCAACCCCAAAAGCCACCGCTGGTGCCGGGCGGTCATGGCGATCTCGACAATTCAGCCCTCCGGGTCCGAAGCGGACCCGCCAAGTCCATAGTCATCATTATAAAGTCCGCAGCAACAGCCGTTCCGATGAGAAAATTTCGCCAACTGGCCCGAAATCAATGTGTTTGTTGAGGATTTGCCTGCCGATGGAGGGGGAAGAAGGTTAAAATAGACTCGACGGATGTGTCATTTATCCACACCAGGGGGCATGCGCTTCCCTTTGCTGGCGGGGCTGACGGCTGTGCTGTGCGCCGGCGCCTGGGGTCAAACGGACACAGGCAACAAGGGTTTTCAGCCGCAGTGGCGGCGGATCGGGAACGCGGCGATCGAGGTTTCGCTGGCCTCGCTGGCCACGGGGCCGGTCGAGCGGGTCTGGTACTCGGAAGACGGTGAGCGCGCCTACGTTCGGCTGGGCTCGGGCAAGGTCCTCCGGACGGAGGACTTCGAGACCTTCCAGGAGGCGGCGCTGGAGGAGGCCGTGCCTCCGGAGACCACCTCCTCCTCAGCCCTCCGGCTGCCTGAACCAGGAGCGATTGTGCAGCGGGCGCGGGATGGCTCGCCGACGCTCTATGCCCTGGGCCGTGCCGTGTACCGGTCCGAAGATGGGGGTCTGAACTGGATGAACCTCACCGAGTACCGGCGGCAGTCGATCCTGGGCGATGGATTGGCGGATTTGGCCGTATCGCCGCGGGATGAGAACGAAATTCTTGCCGCCGGCCGCTTTGGTGTTTGGCGGTCGAAGGATGGAGGGCTTTCCTGGAGCGGTCTAAACGATTTCTTGCCGAACCTGCCCGTGCGGCGCCTGCTCCGGTTGCCGGGGGAAGGCGAAGGCACGCGGCTGCTGCTGAAGGGGATCGGCGAGTTCGAGTGGGTCCCGGGCGAAAGGACGGCGTGGCGACCGGCGCGGGACAGCCTGGTGGCGGCCGAGGAGGAGCTCCGGCAGCGGCTGTCGGCAGCGATCGGCACGCGACTGGGCGCGGTGGCTGCGGCAGGTGATTTCTTCTATGCAGCCGCGGTCGGGGAAGCGCGGATCTGGGCGTCGCCCGACCGGGGCCGGTCGTGGCGGACGTTCGCCGTTGCCGGGGCCGGCCCGGTCGAGCGCCTCTACGCACTCGAGAGCGAGCCGCAGGTTTGTTTGGCGGCGCTGGGGCAGGCGGTGGAAGGGGGAGCGGAGGTGCACGTGCTGAGAACGACCAACGGCGGCATCTTCTGGGATGATCTGACGGCCAACTTGCCCCCTGCTGCGGCGCGCGGAATCACCGCCCACCTTGCTACGGGAGCCGTTTACGTGGCCACCGATCGCGGGGCGTTTTTCACCGTGGTGGAGCTGCTGAGCGCCGGGCCGCCCACGGCGTGGACGCCGCTGACGGAGGGCTTGACCACCTCGGCCGTGGTTGATGTCCGGTTAGACCCAGCGGGCAATCAACTCTACATCGCCGTGGACGGGGAGGGCGTATATGCGACGGTTGCGCCGCATCGGTTCCTGGCCCCGGCGGTGGTGAATTCAGCGGACTGGCGGACCCGGGCCGCCTCACCCGGCGTTCTGTTAAGCATTTTGGGCCGGAAGATTCAGATGGCCCGCGCGGGGGATTACGAAGCGCCGATTCTGGCGGCGGCCGACGGCGAATCACAGATCCAGGTTCCCTTCGAGGCCACGGGCCCGGTACTGTCGATGGCCTTCGCGGCGGCGGTGGACGGTGGCCGGCTCCAGGGGTACGCCGTGGGCTTGCCGCTGCTGGCGGCGGCGCCGGCGATCTTCGTTGACCGCGACGGCACGCCGATGATTCTGGATGCCGACAGCGGTGTGCTGCTGGATGCGATGACGCCGGCGCGTCCGGGCGGCCGGGTTCAAGTGCTGGCAACGGGCCTGGGGAGGGTGAAGCCCGACTGGCCGACGGGGATGCCGGCTCCTTTGGAGGATCCGCCCTCGGTGATCGCGCCGGTGAAGGTGTATCTGGACCGCATGCCGGTCGAAGTGACCCGGGCGGTGCTGGCGCCGGGCTATATCGGCTTCTATCTGGTCGAGTTCGAGGTGCCGGAAATCGTCAATGCCGGGCCGGCGGAGCTGTACATCGAGGCCGGCGGACGCGCCAGCAACCGCACGCGGCTGTATCTGGAGCCGTAGGCGGGGCGGCGGCCGGCGGCACGGAAGGCTGCTAGACTACGAGTAAGCAAGGCTCTATGGCGATGAGGCGAACCTGTGTGCTGCTGGCGCTGCCGCTTTGCGCTCTTTTCGGACAGGAGAGCGCAAAAGAGCCCGAAAAACTGGCCCCGTACTACCCGACTCCGACGTCGGTGGTGGAGAAGATGCTCAAACTCGGCGAGCTGAAGCCAGGCGAGAAGATGTTCGATCTGGGCAGCGGGGACGGCCGCATTGTGATCATGGCGGCCAAAGACTTCAAGGCCGACGCCACCGGCATCGAACTCGACGCCGACCTGTATAAGCAAAGCCAGGATCGCATCGCCAAGCTCGGCTTACAGAATCGGGCCCGGATCATCCATGGGGACATTCTCCGGCAGGATTACAGTTCGGCTGATCTGGTGACGATCTACCTGTTGCCGACTTCCAACGACAAGGTGCGGCCATTGCTGGAAAAGCAACTCAAGAAGGGCGCGCGCGTGGTGTGCCACGACTTCGACATGTCGGGCTGGACGCCGGACAAGGTCGAGCAGATTGAGGACGACGGCGAGGGCCGCAGTCACACGCTTTACCTTTACCGGCGGTAGTTTGCCGCTATCGACGGCCCGGATTGTGGTCAGTCTCAGCAATCGTCCCAACTCCGAAGCGGCGCTGCCGCCGGCGAGCTGGCGCAGCGGGCTGGATCTGTTGCGCGCCGGACTCGCCGGGGGCGGGTTGTTGCTGGAGCTGGCGGCCGTAGAGAGTTCCGGCGCCGCCGTCAGGAGCCTGCTGGGCGGGTATCTCGTCTACAGCTTGGCCGTTCTGGCCGCGCGGGCGCAGCCGCCAGGGCAACACCACCCTGTGCGGCTGGTGGTAGACGGAGTCTACTTCGCGGTCTGCGGGTTCGTGCGGAGCGGGGAAGCGGTCTGGCTGAGCGGGATGGTATACCTGTACCTGCTCGGGACGGCAGTTCTTCTGCACCGGCGGCGGTGGGCGCTTGGGGCTGTCATCGTCCCCCCGGTTCTCATCTACGCCATCCGGCCGGCCGATGCGGCGCGGCTCGGGCCGGCGCTCTGGGCGGCCGCCGTCCTGGCGGCCGTGTTCACGTTGTATCGTGACAGACTGGCACAGGCGCTTGGCCGGGCATTGGGCGAGGCCGAACGGCTCCGCGCCGAGTCCGAGAGGGCACTCAGGCAGGAACGGGAACGGATCGCGGCCGATTTTCACGACGGCCCGCAGCAGAGTCTGGTAACCCTTCACATGCGCCTGGAAGTGCTGCGCAAGCTGATGGAGCGCGATCCGCAAGCGGCCGCCGAGGAACTTAGCCGGCTCCAGGAGCTCGCCCGGCGTCAGGCGGTGGAAGCCCGGGCGTTCACGCGCAGTCTCCGGCCCGCGGAGCCGGAGGAGGCCGTGTTGCGCGAGGTCATAGCTCGTGTAGTGACCGATTTTGAAAGCGCTTCGGGGATCCCCGCCCGCCTTGTCTGTGAAGGTGAGGTGACGGTGGATGATTCCACCCTCGTGCGGGAACTGGCGCAGATCCTCCGCGAGGCGCTGCACAACATCCAGAAGCACTCGGGCGCCTCGAAGGCCGACGTGTGCCTGAGGCGGAGTCAAGGCTGCCTGGAGCTCTCCGTTGCCGACGACGGCAAGGGATTCGACTTCGCCGGCGCTCGCGCCTTGGACGAACTGGAATTCCTCGGTGAAGGACCGGCCGGCATCCGCCGGCGGGTGCGCGGCCTGCGCGGCGAGTTGACGCTGGAGTCTCGGCCGGGCGCCGGAGCGACTCTGACGGTGCGGGTTCCGCTATGACGCTGCTGCGGAGTTGGCTGCTTCTGACGGTTCTACTAAGCGCTGGGTGCGGCAACTATGCGGATTTCACGCTGCCGCCGCTCGATTCGCAGAGCAGCCCGCCAGGCTTTCGGTGGGAGGCGCTGCCGGAACCGGTGCTGGACAGGGGGTCGGCGGGCGACTGGGATGATGTGGATGTGCTCAACCCATCCGTCGTGCGTCGCGGCGACCTGTATTTCAACTTCTACTCGGGCTATGACGGGGCCACGTGGCACACCGGCTTCGCCACCTCTCGGGATGGCGTCCAGTGGACCAAGTGGGGGAAGGTTCTGTCGCCGGACCGATCGACGTGGGAGGGCGGCTATATCGCGGCGAACGGTTCGGCGCTGCTGCTCGACGGGCAGTTTTACTACTGGTATCAGGCTGGGACGCCGCCGCGGATCGGGCTGGCGCGGAGCCCGGACGGACGGGAGTGGACCAAACACAACCGGCCCGTCCTCGAGCCCGGGCCTCGCGGGAGCTGGGATGAGAGGGGCGTCGCCGACCCCTATGTCATACAAGTGGGCGGAAAGCTCTACATGTACTATCTCGGCCAGGACCGCGCGCGGCGCCAGCGGCTGGGCGTGGCGATGTCTCCGGACGGGGTGCGCTGGACCAAACGGCGGACCGATCCGGTAATGGAGCTGGGCCCGCCGGGCTCGTTCGACGAGGTTGGCTTGGGCGAGCCGGCCGTGTGGAGCTCGCATGACCGCTATTGGATGCTTTACACGGGCCGCGACCGGCGCGAGCATCGCCGGTTGGGGCTGGCCGTTTCGCGCGACGGCGTACACTGGCAGCGTGTCTCGGGCGCGGCGGTGTTCGAAGGAAACCGGGAATGGAATTCGAAGGTGGTCTGCGATCCTTCCGTCGAGCCGGCGGCGCATCATGTTCGCGTGTGGTACGGCGGGGGGAACGAAGCGCGGCCCGCCGAGAATCTCAACGGGCGGATCGGCCTGGCGATTCTTTATTGGGAACGGGAAGGGGGAACGTGAAGATCGGCATTACCTGCTATCCGACCTTCGGCGGCAGCGGCATTGTCGCCACCGAGCTGGGCCTGGAGCTGGCCACGCGGGGTCACGAGGTGCACTTCATCTGCTATGCCAACCCCATCCGGCTGGATCCGGAAGTGGAGCGGGTGAATTACCACGAGGTGGAGGTAACAAGCTATCCGCTGTTTCAGTTTCCGCCGTACACGCTGGCGCTCGCCACACGGATGGCGGAAGTGGCGGAATTGTACAAGCTGGACTTGTTGCACGTGCACTACGCGATTCCCCACTCGATCTCGGCGCTGCTCGCCCGGCAGATGCTTGCCCCACGGCGGCGGCTGCCGTTCGTGACGACACTGCATGGCACCGATATCACGCTGGTCGGCACCGACCGGTCGTATTTCCCGATCACGAAGTTCTCGATCGAGCAGTCCGATGGAGTCACCACCGTCAGCCGATACTTGCAAGCCCGGACGATGGAGGTGTTCGGCGTCCGGAATGAGATCCAGGTGATTCACAATTTTGTCAACTGCGAGATGTACAAGCCCGCCAGGGAAGCGCGGCGGCCGCGGAAGACGCTGCTGCACATCTCGAACTTCCGTCCGGTGAAGCGCCCGCTGGACTGCGTGCGGATTCTGGCCAAGGTACTGGAGTCGGTTGAGGCGGAACTGCTGATGGTCGGTGACGGCCCGGAGCGCGGCCCGGCGGAGACGCTGGCGCGGGAGTTAGGCGTGGAACGGCACGTGAGTTTCTTGGGCAAACAGAGCCACATCGAACGGCTCATCCCGCACACTGATGTGCTGCTGCTGCCGAGCGAGTTAGAGGCTTTCGGCCTGGCGGCGCTGGAGGCGATGGCCTGCGGGGTTCCACCGGTGGCCACGAATGTGGGCGGCGTGCCGGAGGTGATCACCCACGGGGCCGACGGCTTCCTGGAATCGCCGGGCGACACGGACGCTCAGGCGGCGCGCGTGGTCGAGCTTCTCACCGACGACACGCTCTATAGCAGGATCTCGGCAGCCGCCCGGGAAACGGCAACGAGGCGGTTTTGCAGCTCGCTGATCATTCCGCTGTACGAGCGCTACTACGAGCGGGTCTGCGGGGGCTAGGCGAGCTTGGGCGCCTGTTTGGCGGCGCCGGAGATTTCGACCTCGAGGCGAGCTAACGCCTGGCGGATCGAAATGAACTCGGCGCGTTTCTCGTCCAGGCTCTTCTGTTCGGCGCGGACAAAGCGGGTGTAAGGGCCGATCGCCTCGCGCAACCGGGACAGGCTGCGGCCGATCTCTTTATCAAACTGCGCCGAGAGCGCGTCCATGAGCCGGCGGCGCAGGCCGGCGATCTTGTTCCGGAGTTCTTTTCTGGCCGCACGGCGCCGCTGGGGGATGACCAGGAAGCCGACGGTAGCCAGCAGACCGGCGGCGAGGATGCCGGTGACGTCGGCGGCGGTGGTGGTGGCGGCCACGGAAACAATCGTCCCCAAGCCGACGGCTCCGACTTCCAGCACGGCCGTGCCGGCGACGGCCATCTGCACCGACTCGGCCATTTTGTTGGCCTCGCGGCGCTGGTCGTATTCCTCCAATGTCTGCCGGGCGGCGCGCCCGACCGTATCGATGAGGCGGGCGCGGTCATACTCGAAGCGGGCGGCGAAGTCGCCCACTGCCCGGCGGGAACGCTCGCTGCGGCGCCGCGACAGTTGGTCCTGCATGAACTGCCACTGGCGGAAATCGCTGGCCACGACCCAGTCAATGATTTCGCCGACCTGGCGTTCGATGGTCTGGGGAGTGTCGGCGATGACCTTGCGCTCGAAGTCGGTTTGGATCCTGTTCCGGTTGAGAAGATCCAGGAACCGGGTGAGGCGAAGAACATCCTCGATGAACTCTTGCCCGCGAGCTTCCAGTCCGTGCAGGGTGTTGTCGACATCGGAGAGCCGCAGTCGGAAATCGCGCTCCATGTCGTGGCGATACATGGCCAAATGGCGGTCCAGTTCGTCGATCACCTCGATGTCCTGCCGGAGCACTTTGGCGTGGTCTTCGACCGCGGTCAGATAGGTTTCGGTGAGGCGCTTCCCGATCCCCAGGGGATTGAGCAGCTTGAGGCGGATGCGTTCTTCCTGGTCCAGGGTCTCGGCGACGTAGCGCTCCAGAGGCGGGAAGCCGCTCTGGGCCAGATTGGCGCCGTTGGCGCCTCTCTTGGCGCGGAGGGCGCGCCGCGCTGAGACGGCAAAGATATCGGGAGTCGCGTGGAGCAGCTCGCGGGCGTTGCCGGCGACAAACTGGCAGACGCGGGCGATCTCGGCGGGTGACTCCAGGATGTCGATCTTGTTAACGACGAAGACGATCTTCTTGCCCCACTGGCGTATGGTTTCCAGGAACGAGCGCTCGCTCTCGGTGAAGGGGCGGTCGGCGGAGGTCACGAACAGGACCAGGTCGGCCCGGGGGATGAAGTCCCGGGTAATCTTTTCGTGGTGGCGCTCGATGGCATTAGTGCCGGGCGTGTCGACGATATGGATCTCGCGCAGCATCTCCGACGGCGCGGTGATCCGCACGGTGGATTCGTCGAGCGCCGACTGCGCAACGGCGGGCCCGTGCTGGAGAAGCTGGAGGCGGGTGGTGGTCGGCACGACGCCCTCCTCAAGAATGACGTCGCCGAGCAGCGCGTTGATGAAGGCGCTCTTGCCGGAGTTGAACTCGCCGACGACAACCAGCAGAAACAGTTCTTTGAGGTGGCGAATGGAATCCGAGACGACCGCCTCGTCTTCGGGAGTGCCGTGGTGACGAGCGAGCGCCGCCCGCAGGTTTACGAGCTGCTGTTCGACCTCCGAGAGCCATTCCCTCTGCCGCGCGCTGAGAATCGGTTTGCGCATGTAGTCTTCTCGTCTGAGCGGCCGGCGAAGCAAGCCGCCTGGGCCTGACCCCGGTCGCAGGTTCGGAGGGGGAGGGTCCCTTCTCCCAGGATAGCTGTAAGGGAGCAGCGGCCGCCGGGCGGGTGAGGAACCTTTCCGGCGTCGCGGGTGTCAAATTTAGTGAAGGGAAGCATTAGAGCCCTCGTCGTTTGCGGCTAAAATCAGGGAAGAGGCACATCGTGGCCGAGACGACCGTAAGCTTCGATTACGATTCTCTGGTGAGCTGCGAGGGGAGCCGGGCCGAAGCCCCCTGCCGACAGGACGAAGAATTGGTGGCGGCCTTGCAGCAGGGTGTGGAAGAAGCTTATGAGCGGCTGGTCCGGCTATACCAGCAGCCCGTCTACAATCTCGTCTACCGCCTGTTGGACGAGCCCAGCGACTGCGACGACGTCGTGCAGTGGGTCTTCGTAAAGGTTTTTCGGCATATCGGCTCATTCCGGGGGCAGAGCAGCCTGAAAACCTGGATTTACCGGATCGCGGTGAACGAGGCGCAAAACCACCGCCGGTGGTTCGGGCGGCGGCGCCGGCGAGAAATCGGCCTGGAACACGAGGACAGCGGGGCCGGCAGAGCGTATGGGGAGGTTCTGCCGGATCCGGCACGTTCTCCGTTCGAGCTCATGCTGGCGGAAGAGACGCTCGCCATCGTCGAGAAGGCCATATTCAGTCTGAAGCCGGTGTTCCGCGAGGCAGTCGTGCTGCGCGACATCGAAGAGCTGAGCTACGAAGAGATCGCGCAGGTGCTCGGTGTTTCCCTGGGGACGGTCAAATCCCGGATTCTTCGGGGGCGCGAGGCGCTCCGGAACGAATTGGAGAGCCGGCTGGTGCGGCCGGAGCGAGCCATCGGCTTGACGCCGCAGCCGGCCGAGCAGGACTAGAAGGTGACTCCACGATGAAGTGCCAGACGGTCAATGATAAGCTCGACGCGGTTGTGGACGGGCGGATCGAGGACCCGGAGCTCGCTGCCATCCACAATCATCTGGTGGATTGCGCTGACTGCGAGTCGCGTTATCGTCAGCTCCTAAAGTTGAAGTCGGCATTGCGCTGCTTGCCGGCCAGGGTTCCGCCGCCGGAACTGACGACGCGTCTGGAGGTGTTGGCCTCCCGGGCGTCCGCATTGCGCCGCCGGCGTCTGAACCCGCTGGCCCTGTGGCAGGACTGGGCCGGCATGTGGCGCGTTTGGGTGGACGGCCAGATGCGCCGGGTGGCTGTGTCGGCGGCCGGGGGAGTGATTTCCGCCCTGCTGACCCTCGCGCTGTTGGGGCCAATGTACGCGACCCAGACCAGTTACGGTCGCGATGTGCCGACGGCTCTGGTGACAGAGGCAGCGTTGAAGCGAGCCACCCTATCGTTTGTGGTGAGCGACCGGGAGCTGGTCGTGGACGTTTTGGTGGACGACCAGGGGCGGATGCTCGACTACGAGGCGCCGCCCGGGCAGGTGTGGCAGTACGATGAGGAACTGCGCCGGTGCGTCGAGAACACCCTGCTGTGCACAGAGTTTAAGCCGGCGACGATGTTCGGCCAGCCGAAGTCCGGGTTGTTGAGGATCACCCTGCGAAGCAACCAGGTGGACGTGCAAGGCTGACCGGGCAGCAGGCGCGCGTGGGCCGAAAACTCGGACAACACTTCCTGAGGCGCGAGTCTTTTTTGCGCCGCATCGCGGCCGCCGCCTGCCCGGAGCCGGCCAGGTTGGTCATCGAGATCGGCCCCGGCCGGGGCGCCCTGACGAAATTCCTTTTGCCGCGCGCCGAACGAGTGATCGCCATCGAGTTGGACGCCGCCCTCGTCGAGCACCTCCGGCGGCGGTTTGCCGGGCAAGCCGGTCTGGAGATAATTTGCGCCGATGTGCTGGAGACCGACCTGAGCCGGTGGGGGCCCGCCGTGGTAGCCGGCAACCTGCCCTATTACATCACTTCGCCGGTGATTGAGAAGACGCTGCGTCTCGGGCGGGGCTTGGAGCGCGCCGTGTTCCTGGTGCAGAAGGAGGTAGCTCAACGGCTGACGGCCGGTCCGGGCAGCCGCGACTACGGGTTCCTCAGCGTCCAGACGGCATACTTGGCGAGCGCCGAGATGTTGTTCAGTGTGCCGGCCGCAGCCTTCCGACCGCCGCCCAAAGTCGAGTCGGCCGTCGTCCGGCTGCTGCCGCGAGACGCCGCCGACGGGGAAGATTTCCTGCGCTTCGTGGGCGCTTGCTTTCGGCAGAAGCGCAAGACCTTGCGCAATAATCTTGGGGCGCTTTATGGGAGGGAGCGGTTGGATGCCGTTCCGGAAGCCAACGTGCGCGCTGAACAGCTCTCGCTGGACCAGTTCCTGGATCTGTACCGGCGTCTCGGCCCCTGTCCGGCCTGAGCCGCCGGGATGACCGCCGGCGTGACGGAGCTGGCGCTCCGCTCCCCCTCTTTCGGACAATAGCTCTTAGGATGCATGCAGAGTCAAGTAGCTGGGATGAATCGCCGTGGGTGGTGATGCTGGCGGGCGTGGTGTTTCCTCCGCTGGGGCTGGCGTTGCTGTGGAAGCGCAAGCGCCCGGGAGTCCTGCTGAAGCTCGCCGCGTCGGTGGCCATGGCGGCCATCGCCGTGGCGTACCTGTTTATGTTTTTCGGGCTGCGGGTGGAGCTGGACGGCTCGGCGCGGAAACCTATCATCTCCTTCAGCGGTTCTTCGGAGCGTCACTTCGAGGAGCTCGAGCGCAGCCGGGCGGAACAACGGCAACTAGGGGCTGGGGAAGCCGTGGCCGCGGCTGTAAGCGAAGCGCCGCGGGCCGTGGCGCGCGAGGGTGAAGCTGCTCGCGGGGCGCCGCCTGCCGCGCCGCCGGTGCCGGCCTACTGGACCGACTTCCGAGGGCCGAAGCGCGATGGACATTACCGCGAAATGCCGATCCTGACCGATTGGCCCGCGGGCGGACTGGAAGAGATTTGGCGGCAGCCGGTCGGCGAGGGTTACGCGTCGTTTGTGGTGGCCGGCGGCAAGGCATTCACCATCGAGCAGCGACGGGACCACGAGGTCGTGGCCGCCTATGACATGGAGACCGGACGGGAGGTGTGGACGAACTCCTGGAGGGCCCACTTTCAGGAATCAATGGGCGGCCCGGGGCCGCGGGCCACGCCTACCTGGCGCGACGGCAAGCTGTACGCGCTGGGAGCGGAAGGAGAGCTGCGCTGCCTGGATGCGGAGACTGGGAAAGTGATCTGGGCAAAGAACATTCTCCGTGATAACGGAGCGCAGAACCTCTCCTGGGCCATGGCGGCGTCGCCGCTGGTGGTCGATGACAAAGTCATCGTGCTGCCGGGCGGGCGGAACGGCAAATCGGTGGTGGCCTATCATAAGGACACGGGCGAGGCCGTGTGGCGGGTCCTGGACGATCCCCAGGCCTATACGTCGCCGATGGTGGTGACGCTGGCCGGCCAGCGGCAGCTTCTGGTGGTCAGCCGGGAACGCGCCATGGGGCTGACGGTGGAAGAGGGCAAGCTGCTGTGGGACTACCCCTGGACGACCAGCTACGGCGTCAACGCGGCCCAGCCGGTCGTTGTCGATGAGAACCGTTTCTTCCTCTCCGCCGGTTACGGCCACGGCGCAGCGCTGGTGGAGGTCCGTCGCGAGCAGGATCGGTTCCGGGCGAGCACCGTCTGGGAGACCAATCGGATGAAGAACAAGTTCTCCGCCTCGGTGCTTCACGACGGACACATCTACGGGCTGGATGAAGCCATCCTCGCCTGCCTCGACGTGGAGACCGGCCGGCTCCGGTGGAAGGGCGGCCGTTACGGGTACGGGCAAGTGCTGCTGGCCAGCGGACACTTGATTGTGATCACGGAGACGGGTGACCTGGTCCTGGTTAAGGCGACGCCGGAACGGCATGAGGAAGTGGCCCGCTTTTCGGCCCTCCGGGGCAAGACTTGGAACAACCCGGCGATCGACGGCGGCCGGCTCCTGGTTCGAAATACGCGGGAAATGGCCTGCTACCGCATTACTCCGCAATAACCGGATGAGACCCGCGCTGGAATACTTCAATGCGGCCATGGCGCTTCTGGAGCGCGTGCGCGACCGCGAACTGGAAAACATCGACCGGGCGGCGGAGATTTGCACCGAGGCGATCGCCGGCGGCGGGCTCGTCTTTCTGTTCGGCAACGGCCACTCGCGCATGATGGCTGAGGAGATGACGCCCCGTCAGGGCTGTTTCCCTGGGTTCGTGGCCTTAGTTGAGCTGGCGCTTTCCAACCATGCCAACATTATTGGGGCCAACGGACTGCGGCCGCCGCTGTACCTGGAGAAATACGAAGGCTATGCGGAGGAGATTCTAAAGGGGTTCAAGTTCGGGCCGCGCGACGCCTTCATCGTGATCTCGACCAGCGGCATCCGCCCCGTCGTCGTCGAGATGGCGCTGGGGGCGAAGCAGCGCGGCATGCCGGTGATCGGCATCTGCTCGCGCGAGCACTGCAGCCGGGCGCGCCCGGCGCACTCCTCCGGCAAGAAGCTTTTGGATGTGGCCGACGTGGTTATCGACAACCAGTGCCCCATGGGCGATTGCGTAATCGAGATCGAAGGCCTCGACTGGCGCACCGGGCCCGTTTCTACACTGACCGGGGCCCTGATCATCAACATGCTCCGCTGCGAGGTGGCGGCGCGCCTGGTGCGGAGAGGGCGCCCGCCCGTCGTGCTGCCCAGCCATCAACTGGTGGGAAACACGGCCGCCGAAGAGCAACTGGAGAAGTTCTACGAAGCGTACCGGCAGAGTCTCCGCCACCTGTACGAGTGATTGGATGCCGGGACGCCTCAGGGGGAAGATCTGGCTGATGTCCGGCGCCACGGGCATCGCCGCGGCCACCGCCGAGCTGGCGGCGCGCGAGGAGGCGTCGCTGTTCATCGTCAGTCTGGGCTCGCAGGAGTGCGCGCGGCTGGCCGGGACCATACGCGATCTGGGCGCCCGGTGCGAGTTCTTCGCCGCGGACCTCACGGACGCCGGCGCCGTCAAACAAGCGGTCGATGTCTGCGTCGGTCAGTACGGGCGCATTGACGCGCTGTTTAATGTGGCCGGGATCAGCGGGCGGCGGTACGGCGACGGGCCCCTGCACGAATGCACCGAGGAGGGTTGGGACAAGACGATCGAGGTGAATCTGAAAAGTGTCTTCCTCCTGTGCCGCGAGGTGCTGAAGCGGATGCTGGCACAGCCGGTGGCGGAATCGGGCCTGCGCGGCGCCATTTTGAATATGGCCAGCGTGGTAGTTCAGTCGCCCGAGCCGCGACATTTCGCCACCCACGCCTACGCGGCCAGCAAAGGCGCGATCATCGCTCTGAGCCGCGCCATGGCCGCTTACTATGCGCCGCAGAAGATCCGGGTCAACGCCCTCGCTCCCGGTCTGGTGCGGACGCCGATGAGCCGGCGGGCGCAGAGCGACCGTGCGATTCTGGAATTCATGGACGCCAAACAGCCTCTGTCCGGGGCGTTGATCGAGCCCAACGAGGTCGCGGCGGCGGCGGTGTTTCTGCTGAGCGACGAGTCGCGCCATGTTACCGGCCAGGTGCTGGCCGTGGATGGCGGATGGAGCGTTTCATGAAAGACCGGCCCCTGCGAACCACGGTGATCGGAAGCTATCCCCTGCCCGGGTGGCTTGAATTCGTCTCGGCGCACCTGGATCAGTTCGGCCCGGACGACATCCGGGAGGCGCAGGAAGACGCCGTGATCGCCGCCATCCATGACCAGGTAGACGCGGGCCTGGATGTGATCACCGACGGCGAGCAGACGCGCCTGGACTTCAACCTTTCCTTTTACGGGTATCTGCGCGGCATCGACCTGGAGGCGGCGCCCCCGCGGCGCTTCGGGCCGCCGGCCCACGATCAGCGGGGCCGTCACAAGATCACCGGGGAGCTGTCGGCGCCGCTCGGGCTGGGGGTGGTGGAGGAGTTCCGGCGGCTGAAGCGTCTGGCGCCGGCCGGTCCGGCGCTGAAGGCGAGCGTTCCAGGGCCATACACCCTCAGCGGGCGGCTCATGCCCAACGAACGGTATCCGGACCGCTACGCGGTGACCGAGGCATTGTTGCCGATCGTCCGCCGGGAACTCGAGGATCTGGTGGCGGCCGGCTGCGCGGAAATCACGGTGGACGAACCGTCAATGAGCTGCTACGCCTGGCGCGAGACGCCGGCGCGGTTCGTGGATATCTTCAATCGCACGGTCGAGCCCGTCGTGGGGAAGTGCCGCCTTTCGACCCACCTGTGTTTCGGAAACTACAAAGGCCGGGCGGTCGGGCCCCGTCGCTACGCGCCGATGTTTCCGGCCTTTCTGGACATGAAGGCGGACGAGATCCATCTGGAGATGGCCAGCCGGGAGTTCGCCGAGATTGAGATCATCGAGCAGATCGCCCGCCGGAAGGACGTTGCGGTCGGCATCATCGACGTCAAGAGCTATTACATCGAGACGGTCGAGGACGTGGCCGGCCGCGTGGCGCTGTGCCTCAAGTACGCGCCGCCGGAGCGCCTGTCGTTCGCGCCCGATTGCGGCCTCAGTCAGACGGCGCGCTGGGCGGCGCGCCAGAAGCTGCGCAACATGGTGGAGGGGGTTCGCCGCTTACGGGATCAACTCTAGCGGGGGCGCCCGGCGCTTAACTCACCTTCACCAGATCCCAGGGTTTCCGGTACTCGCGGAACAGCAGCGCGTTGGCCTCCTTGTCGCCGGGAAACGTTTCGCTGGCGGCGTCCCAGTTCAGCTTCTTGCCGGTTTTGGCGGCGATGTTGCCGATCAGGGGGGCGATGGTGGAGCGGCAGCCGCTGATGATGTCGGCAAAGGGCTGCTGGCGGCTCCTCAGGCTGTCGACGAAATACTTGGCGTGCAGCGGGCTGGGCTCGTCTTCATTCATCTGGAACTTTTTCATCCGGGGCTCCCAGACGGATGGCCGGTCCCGGCCGCCGCGCTCGGCCGCCTTCGGCTCGGGATAGAGCTCCATGCCGATGCGGTCGACAAACAGCGCCGCCTCGGCGCCGTAGAAGGCCATGCCGTGCGGGCGGTCTTCCGGACCCCGGGCGCCGTAATACCTCATGCCGGCGGTTCGCCCGCCCAGGCCGTGGGAGTTGATCGTGCAGCACTCGTAGCTGAGGATGAAGCCGGGATACTCGTAGGTGGCCTGGTGAACGTCGGGAAGGTCCCCCACTTTGTCCTGGTAGTAGCGACCCCAAGACGAGGAGACGGTCAGGGGCGTATCCACGCCCATGATCTGATGGACGCTGTCGAAGCGGTGCATTCCGTAGTCGGAGATCAGACCGTTGGTGTAGTCCATGAAGTCGCGGTAGTTGAGGCGGTCCGGATTGAACGGCACCTTGGGGGCCGGGCCCAGCCAGAAATCCCAATCCAGGCCCGGCGGCACAGGGGCGTCGGGACGGGGCTTGCGGTGTCCCATGTTGAGGTAGTTCCAGATGCGCACGAAGCGGACCTGGCCGATTTGTCCGCTTTGGACGATGCGAGCCGCTTCGGCGATATGGTCGGCGGAGCGGTGCTGGGTGCCGTTCTGCAGGATGCGCTTGTGACGCGCGACGGCGTCGCGGATGACGCGTGCTTCGAGGATGGTGTACATGACCGGCTTTTCCAAATAGATGTCCTTGCCGGCCTCGCACGCCAACACCGTCATCTGCGCGTGCCACGGATCGTGCGTGGCGATGATCACCGCATCCAGGTCGCGGTCGGCGAGCAGATCGCGGAAGTCCTTGTAAGTTTTGGCGGCGGGCGCCCACTGTTTGGCCCGGTCCAGGCGCTCCTGCCAGACATCGCACAGGGCGGAGATCTCGACATTCCGCGGACCCTTCAAGCGGGGGTCGAGTTTGCCATCGTGGTAGTTCGCCGGGGCCACGGCTTGAATGTCCTCGGGGGTCCCCCGGATCAGGCGGGCATCGACAGTGCCACGGCCGCCGCAGCCGATGAGACCGATGTGAATCCGATCATTCGCGCCCAGGACCCGGGAGCGGGAAGCGGCCGTCCAGGCAACGGCCTGGGACGCTGTGGATAGAAGCGCGCGCCTGTTCATGGCAATCCTTTCAGAGCAAGTTGGCGGCCCGGGGCCGCATGGGCGGACTCCCGAGACTTGCCTACTATGGTACTGCCTCCGGACGGGCAGCACTGTGCGGACGTGGCGGGTCAGAAGATGTACTTCAGCCCAAACTGAAGCTCCCGCATCGTGCCGGCGGTGCTGCGAATAGTGCCGAAGGCGGGATTGGGCGTAGCGGTGCGGCTGTTCCAGTTGACATTCGGGTTCCCCCAGTTGGGGTGGTTGGGGAAGTTGAAGGCCTCGAAGCGGAACTGGAGCCGGTGGTTCTCCTTGATGAAGAAGTCCTTGTGGGTGGAGAAGTCCCACTGAATGGTAGACGGGCCCATCAACCGGTTGCGGCTGATATTGCCCAACTCGCCGGCCGCCAGCGGAGCGAAGGCGTCGACATTGAACCACTGGTTGGTGCTTCGCTGGTTCTTGGGCAAGTAGGGATCCTGGCCCGTAGCGTTCAGCCGCCAGTCGCCGTAGGTGCCGGTTCCCGGCGCATCCCATCCCGCTTGCGTGTTCAGCGGCCGGCCGTTCTGGATGGTGATGATCGAGCCGAGCTGCCAGCCCCCGAGGATCTGGTTCACGACGCCGCCGCGATTGGCCCATCGGCGCCCCTTGCCGACCGGGATCTCCCACAGCGCCGACGTGACGAAGCGGTGTGGTGTGTTGTACACCGAATACCCGTAGTCACAACCCAGGCAGCGGCTGTCCTGCGGGAAGATATCGGCATAGTTGCCGCGGATGGCGCTGGCGGAGTCCAGCGCTTTGGACCACGTATAGCTAACGAGAGCGGTTAAGCCGCCGCACATACGCCGGGTGAGCTTGGCGCCCAGGCCATTGTAGTTGCCCGTGCCCTCCGAATGCACGGTTTGCAGGATGCCGTACTCGGGAAAGGGCGCCCGGCTGGCGTAGCTGCCGATCCCCGGGACGGGGTAGTTGGTGTTTTGCAGCGCCTGCAACTTCCGGTGTTGCGCCCCGCTGTAACCGATCTCGAAGGACATGTCCCGGCCGAGTTGCCGCTGGATGTTCAGCAGGTACTGCATCGAATAGGTGGTGACGGCATTGGGTTTGACGCCCCACAGGAACGGCCGTGGCGGCAGGACCCAGGGGAAGGTGGCCGAGCCAAGGAAATTGTGAAAAAAGATATCGGGAATTTGCGGATTGGCCTGCCGCGACACCCGGCCACCCATGCCGCGATTCATGTCGAAGCGCGAGTTTCCGCTTTCGGCAGAGTAGAAGACACCGAAACCCGCCCGGACAGACCACCTGCCGGATGGGGAGTAGGCGATGCCGAAGCGTGGCGCAAAGTTGTTGTAGTCGGTCTCGATCAGGCGCTTGCCCAGACGCCCATCACGGGCCGTCTGGATCCCGGGGTAGCGGAAGTTTTTACCTTCATAAAAATCGCCGCTGCCGGTCCGCACGAGCACCGGGTGCAGGCTCATGTCCTGCACGTTGGCCGTAGTGGAAAGGAACGGGGCGAAGGCGTTGACCTGGTTCTGCAGGCGGTCATAGTAAGGCTGGAAGAGTTCCCAGCGCAGGCCGAAGCTGAGCGTCAGTTTGGGGGTCACGCGGAAAGTGTCGTCGATGTAGGCGGCGACGTTATTGGCCACGAAGTCGGCCTCCGCCAGGGCAATCGATGCCTCGGCTTTCGAAAGAACGCCGAGCAACAGGTCAGCTGTCGAGTCGCCTCCCTTGAGCGTGGCGGGGTTGGCCGAGTATTGCCCGTTGAACTCAAACGAGCCGCGGGCAAACTCGTTGCCAACTTGCGGATAGTGGTCCCAGCGGTACTCACCGCCAAAGCGGAGCGAGTGTTTGCCCTTGATCCAGGAGAAGTTGTCGTTCACCTGGAAGATGGCGTCATCCACGATAAAGGGGCCGCTCGACTCGTCCCCGAATCCGCTCACGCCCACCAGGGCCGTGATGCGCGGTATGCCCCAGGTCGTGGGGTCCGGGGTGCTCAAGCCCGGAATGCCCAGTTCCTCGACGACGTTCCGCTTGCCCGCCAGCTCCCGCTGAATCGAGTTGTAGAATTGATTCCAGCCGGCGCGGAACTCATTGACCTTCGTCGGCGAGAGCACGCGCGTGTTCGAAAGCATTGCCTGCCACGCATTGGTGTACAGCACCCGGCCGTTGAGCTTCAGGCCCGAGTTCGGGGCCGACTCATCGGTCCAGCTATACCGGCCGAACCACTGCGAATTGCTGCTCTCATTCCAGTCCATGCGAATCGTGAACTGGTCCTTGTCGATCTTGCGGGGCTGGGCCTGCTGGAAATTGTCGCGCAGAATCGGCGTGTTGAGGTTGGGTTCCGGCCAGAATTCGAGCAGTTTCAGCGACACCGGATCGAAACGGCTCTTCGGAATCTGGTTCCCCGGGAACGGCGCGGCGGTCAGCTTCCCATCGACGATCTTCCGAGAGTAGGGGTCGTAGAGCGGGGTCGCCTTATAGGAGAAGTCCCCGCTCCGCATCGCCACTGTCGGCGTCGTGTAGGTGCCGTAAGTCGTCTTGCGGTCCCGAAATCCTTCGAAGTTGGACATGAAAAACAGACGGTTCTTGCCGTTGAAGAGCTTCGGTATCAATACAGGTCCGCCGAGCACGAAGCCGTACTGGTTCCACTTGAACGGCGCCTTCGCCGGCCGGGTGCCGATGAAATCATACTGCCGGGCATCCAGTTTGTCGTTGCGCAGGAACTCGTACGCCGCCCCGTGAAACTCGTTTGTGCCCGGCTTGGTGGAGACGTTCACCTGGCTGGCGGCGCGGCCGAATTCCGCCGGATAGACTCCGCTCTGTACCTTGAACTCCTGCAACGCGTCCACCGACGGCAGCAGGATGTAGAGGTTGAAGTTGACGTCCGTGTTCTCGAGTCCGTCCAGCGTGTAATGATTCCAAGTGCCGCGCATGCCGGATATCGAGATGTTCTGGTTGACGCGGTCGCCACCCTGCCGGCCGGCGGCTTGCCCGGGCGTGTTGAAGCCAAAGGTCACGTTCGGGCTCAGCGACACCAGTTGCAGGAAGTTCCGGCCGTTCAGCGGCAGGTCTACGATCCGCCGTTGCTCGATCACGGTACCGGTTGTGGCATTGTCGGTGTCCAGCAGGGGCGCGCCGCCGGTAACTTCGATGGACTGCGTGACCTCGCCGACCTCCAGCGTCACGTTGATGCGCGCGACTTGCTGGACCTCCAACCGGATGTCCCGGCGGATGAAGGACCGGAATCCCTCCATCTCCACCTTGACTTCGTACATCCCGGGAACCAGAGCGGGAAAGGTGTAAATGCCGGCTTCGTTGGTGGTGGTCATGCGCCTTGCGTTGGTCGCCGTGTTGGTGGCGGTCACTGTCGCGCCGGGAATGGTGGCCCCCGATGGGTCGGTTACAATGCCCGCAATTTCGCCCGCGGTCTGCCCGTAGGCGGACGGGCCGAGGAACAGAAACAGACAAACGAACAGACAAAGTCGATCTCGCATAATCAGCCTCCGGTCAATAAGCCCTATGATCCGCGGCCGGTTGGCGCGTGGTGCAGGCCCCTCGAAGTTCGTGGAATGCTTCGAGTCTGCTCATCCATTTAGCAGTCTATTGCCGTTGCTGAGGGAATTCAAGAACATTGTTTGACTTTTTTACTCCCTCATCCGGCTAGATAGACGAGCCCGACGGGTTCTCGCGCCTCCTGCGGCTTGCGGCGGCAGAGGCCGGCTGTCGGTTTTTCAGAAGCCGCCGTCGATGACAACTGTCGGACCGGTCAGGCGCCTCGAGCCGGGACGGCTCAACATGACGGCCGCGGCTACCTCCACTTGTCGGTTCGCACCACGCAGCCGCGCGCCAGGCTTTCGTAGGCGGCTTCGACCGCGCCGAAGGTGTGCAGGTACTCCCGGCCGCCGGTTTCAAACGGCGCGCCGGTCCGCAGGCATTCAATGAAGTGCTGCTGGGTAGCCCGAACGCTGTCGCCCTTGTAGTAGCGGTCCTCGGGGGCAGCCCACACTGGTCGGCCGTTGAGGAAGACATCGCCGGTGGCGGTCACCGCCAGCGTGCCTTCGTCACCGTCGAAGAGAGCGTCACCCATGGCGGGACCGGGGGGAACGGGGTCGGCGAAACGGTGTCCGTCGATGACGCCTTGAACGCCGGTGTCATGGGTGAGGATCAGCGACGCTTGATCCTCGCCGGCGATGACCGGGTTGACGCGCCGCGCGCAGGCGCAAACCGCCTCCACGTCTCCGAACAGAAACCGCGCCGTGTCGATGTGGTGAACGAGGGTTTCATAGATGAGGAGCCGGGGCATCTCGGCGAAGTAGGGCTGTTTGGGATACGGCGTCGGACCGGCGCCGTCTTTTTGGCGGGTGCGGAAGACATAGCTCACCGGCCGGCCGATTTCACCGGCCTCGATCCGCTTGCGCACCTCCCGATACCACGGCTGCCAGCGCCAGTTCTCGTGGATCATCAGCCGGACGCCGGCCTGGGCCGCGGCCTCGACCATCGCCACCGCCTGGTCCCAGTCGGGGGCCATCGGCTTCTGACAGATCACGGCCAGGCCGCGGCCCGCCGCCAGCCTTACCAGCGGCAGATGGGAGTCCGGCCGCGTGGCGATGTCGAGAAAATCGAGCTGCTCTTTTTCCACCATCTCGATGGCATCCGCATAAGCGGCCGGGGCCGCCTTGCGGGCGCGCTCGATATCGGTGTCGCAAGCCGCAACGATCTCGACGCCGTCCATACGGCGCCAGGCGTCCAGTTGAATCCGGCCGAAGTAGCCGCAGCCGACGATTCCCCCGCGCAGTTTCCGGTCCATACTCCGACCAGCTTACACCGCGGGGGCAAGTCACGCCGCCTGGCAGAAACTGCTGCTCGGCTCAGCCGTAGGTCTTGACGGCGCGTTCGATGGCCGGCCCCGCTTTTTGCAGGTCCTCGGGAACCATGGCGGGGGTGACTTCAATGCTGGCATTGAGCCCCAAGAACCACGGTTCGGCTAGTGCCGGCAGCTGCGACAGATCGTCCATGTTCATCACCAGAACGCCCGTACGGCGGCCGCCTTCGGCAATGAAATAGGCCGCTTCCGGCTTCTGCTCCTCCAGGATCGACCGGATGACTTGAAAGCAGTCTTTCTTGGCGGCGGCATTGCCGGCCTCGACAGGAAACGAAATCTTAAACAGGAATCGCACACTATCTCCTTCCCAGATTGGCGTGGTGCTATCGTTGAAGTCAGTGTACGACGCCGGCTTGGGGAAAGCAAATATGGGCATGACCATGACCTCGAATCGATACGCGGTTTTGAGGCCTCGCATCTTGCTCGCGGCCAGGATGCTGGCGGCCGTGCTGCTGGCGGAGGCATCGTGTCTTGCCGCACCGAATCCGCCGCGGCTGGTCCGGGTTCTGGACGCCGTGAAATCGGAAGTGAGTCTGGACCGCGCCATGCGGCACATGCACGAGGTATACGCCCGCGACCGCTGGTTCACCTTTCCGAAGTTTGAGGAGACGGCCCAATACCTGGCGGGGGCGCTGTCGGCCGCCGGCCTGAAAAACGTCGAGATCGTCCGGCCGCCCGCCGACGGCGTGACCCAGGTGGGCTTCTGGACGATGCCGCTGGCGTGGGACGTCCGCGAGGCCCGGCTCGAGGTGGTTGCGCCCAGCCCGCCGGAGGAGTTCCGCGTGCTGGCCGACTACCGTCAGGTCCCGGCCTCGTTGGGGATGTGGAGCGGGCCCACGCCACCGGAAGGAATCACAGCCGAGGTCGTCGATGTCGGTCAGGCGGGGGCGGAGGAGATCCTCAAGCTCGACCTGAAAGGGAAAGTGGCCCTGACCGGCCGCGACCCGTCGAGTCTAAAGTGGGCCCTTACCAAGCAGGGGGCCGTGGGAGCGATCAACGCCTTTACCGAGAATCCGGACTTACGCGACGCCCGCAACTGGGTGAACGCCTGGGGGGACCGGGGCTGGGGCGTCACGCAGGGGGATTCGCGGTTATTCTGCTTCTCGATCACGCCGCGGCAGGCGGAATGGCTCCGCGAGCGGCTCGCCCACGGCGACACGGTGCGCGTCAAAGCGGTGGTCAACAGCCGGTACTATGAAGGAACCTACCCTTATACGACGGCCCTCCTCCCCGGCTCGGACAGCCGCGAGGAGGTACTGGCGCTGGGTCACACCTCCGAGCAAGGCGCACAGGACAATGCCACCGGTGTCGCCGCCATGGTGGAGGCTGTTGATGCGTTAGGCCGGTTGATCCGGCGCGGCGCGCTGGCCCGCCCCCGGCGCGGAATTCGGCTGCTGGCCATGGGCGAAGTCTACGGGTCAATGCATTACATCGCGGCCAACCCGGAGCGCATCCGGAGCACGCTGGCGGCCATCTGCCTGGACACGCCGGCGGGCTTTTATCACCTGGCGGGCACCGAGTACACGTTCTATTTAAATCCGCACGTGGCCAAATCGTATGTGGACGCCTTCACGCTGAAGCTGGCGGAGCTGTATTTCTCTCGGCTGTCGCCGCCGCGGCCGTTTCACGAGAAGCCTTACATGATGGGCACGGATACGTTCCTCAGCGATCCGATGATTGGCGTGCCGACCGTGTGGCCGTATAGCGGCAGCGGAGTGCACACGCATCACAACAGCGAGGACACGCCCGACGATGTGGACCCCCGCTCGCTGCGCGATCTGACAATCGTGACCGCCGCCTTTCTGTACTACCTGGCCTCGGCGGACGCTACAGACGCCCCATGGCTGGCTGAGCTGGCTGAGGCCCGCGGCTACCGGCAGCTCCTGGCCGCGGCGGACTCCTACGCGCTCCAACTCCGGCAGACGGAAGGACGCGCTGCCGCCAGCGGGCTGCTGCGTGACGGCTTGGAGAAACTCAGCTACTCGCTGGACCGCGAGCTGAGCGCAGTGGAATCGGTGCGACGCCTGGCGCCGGGATTCGATACGGGCCCGGCGGCCCGCCGCCTCCGCGCCTTCGCCGAGCAACAGGCCGCACGCCTCCGCGAGGCGGCACGTGCCCGCGGGGGAGGGTCGGATCGCAAGGAGGCTTCGCAACCAGCTCCGGAGCCGGCGAGCGCCGGCATGATCGTCCGGCGCAAGCGGTTCGGCACGATCCCGCTCGATGACCTGCCGGTGGAGCAGCGCGAGGGGTGGCCGTCGAATGCCTGGAACACCCGGCTGGCCACGGTAATGTACTGGTGCGACGGCAAGCGCACGCTGGCCGAAGCGGTCCGGCTCACCCGCCTCGAGCTGGGTCCGGATGAGTTCGACTATGCCGGTTATTTTCGTTTCCTGGCGCGGAAAGGATATGTCGAGCTGCTGCCGGCGGGCGGCGGCCGGTGACCGAGGTGAGGCGTCGCAGAAGTCCTGAGGCGCGGATCGAATCGTCGTTTACACTGGTAGTCAGCGGCGCGGGCAGCCCGGGCCGACGCCGTGGAGCAAGAGCCAATGAAGTTAGTCACAATCCTGCTGGCGGCCGCCGGCATCCCACTGTTCTCGGCTCAAACCCTGACTCAACCTGCGCAGCAGGTCCCGGAGGCCAGCGACCGGGCGCTGCGCGAGCGGATCACGTTCTTCTATCAAGCCCATGTGGACGGGAAGTTCCGCCTGGCCGACACGGTGGTGCATGAAGATAGCAAAGACGCTTTTTTCGCGATGGAGAAGCGGCGGTATCGAAGCTTCGAAATCGTCAAGATAGCTTACACGGACAACTTCACGCGGGCCAGGGCGGTGGTGGCGGTGGAGACGGATCTGTTGATGCCGGGTGTGGGCGCCGGAACCTTCAAGATGCCCGTGACGAGCAGTTGGCGGCTGGACAACGGCGAGTGGTTCTGGTACGTGGAGCCGCGCAAGGATGCTGTGACCCCGTTTGGAGCCATGAAACCCGGTCCAGGGGGCGGCGGGCCGTCTCCGGTCATAGCGGCGTTGGAGAAGATGCCGGATCCGGAGACGATTCTGCGCTTGGTGAAGCTGGACAAGTCCGAAATTCGGTTCCAGGCTGACCGGGCGGGGTCGGATTCCGTGACGGTGGCCAACGAGATGCCGGGCCCTGTATCTCTGACCGTTGAGGGCCCCTCGGTTGTTGGGCTGGTGGTCGAGCTGGATCGCCGGCAACTGAAGTCGGGAGAGCAGGCGCAGGTGTCATTCCGATATACTCCCGGCGGGGGCGCCCCGCCTGCGGAGGCCGTTACACGGATCACGGTAGAGCCGACCGGGCGGGTGTTCGAGGTCCGGGTGGTGTTTGCCCGGGCCGATTGAGCGCCTTTGGCCACTCAGTTGCTTTTCAGTCGCTCGGAGGTAGCGTTCCGTGAAGACCACCCTGGAGACGATTCTGGCGGGCGAGATCGAGCGGCGGCTGGCTCGGAACAATAACCAAGAGCCGGCCAAAACGCAGCAAGCCGATTTCCAGCAGCAACTTGCGGAGGTAGCCAGAGCAACCGAGGCGGCCGAGTGGCGCGCCGCGCCCATCACTGTACCCTCGGAGCCGCCAGTGGTGGAACGTCAAAATCTCGTCACCGGACATGACGAAATCAGCGCACCGGCTCCGGAAGCGGACCAACTCAAAGAGTCGCCGGTCATGGCCGAGGAGGCAGCGCGAGAACTGCTGGGGCCGGGCCGCTATGAGGTGATCACGGATCCTGCGTTCGGGGCGAGCGAACTGGCGCGGCTGGATGAATACCTGGCGGCGAACGCCGGCGGGCTGGTCAATCCCAAGGGACTGCGCATCAGCGACTTCGAACATGCGTTCTACACCAGCGAAATCGTCTGGCCCGGGGGGAGTTTCAAGTCGACGGGTTGCCTGTTTCGCAAGCCGGGCAGCGAAGCGGCACTGAATTCCAGCACGCTGTACTGGAAGAATTTCTGGACGCTGAGCGTCGAGCTAAACCAACTGGCATAGCGAGGCGGCCGGGCGGCGCATTCCACCCGGCCTGAAGAGCCTCACAGGCCGAGCTTCTCGGCGATGCGCTTCAGCAAGGCCCGGTCCTCGGCTGTGAATCCGATCTCGAGTTGGGGATACAGATCGAGGTTCTTCACCGCGACGATCCCGCCGAAATCGAAAAACAGTTCCTCGTTCGGCTCGAGCGGCCGCAGCGGCACCGGGACCTCCGGCGCGTCCGCGCCCGGGGTGTTGGTTGACCCGGGACCTTTTGGTGGAATGTTCACCGTGCCGGCATCTTCTTTGCTGAGGACCAAAACGTCCAGCATCGGTTTGCCCTCGGGGCTCGCCAGAGGGTAGCCGCTGGGGCTCATCGCGATGACGTTCTGGTAAACGATGCTGCGGCGGGTGGAGTTGCGCGCTTCGGGGTCAAACCAAGCCTTTGGCGGCTTGTTCGGATTCCACGGCGGGGGATCCTCGCCGGTGGCCTTCCTGTAAGCCTCGGCCGTTTGATAGATGGGAAACAGGAACAGATGCTCGATCCCGTATTTGGGATAGGGTAGTGCAGGCATGTCAAAACCTCCGGCCCGACTATAGCACGGAGGCGGCGGGGCGGCGCCCGCCACACCCTGGCATTCCATTGAAAACAAAGCGCTTGCAAAGTGCTCTTGGCTTGTGACCGGGTTTTTTTAAGAGAACCGAATTCGCACCTGGGATTCCGATGGCCGCGTGCGCCTCGCGCCGGCGGCGCGCCCACCGTGGCTGGTCGGGAAGGGCCGGGCCATCGGTGATACACTGCTTCCGAGGTTCACCATGAGGCAGGGCCACATCAGCGACGGTATAGCGCCGGGCGGCCTGGCGTGGCCCTGTTGCGGGGGGCAGCACCAGCAGAGGGAAGGAGGCTCCCGCAGGTGAGGAGACGAGATTTCATCCATCACGCGCTGCTCAGCGCAGCCGGGACTGTTGCGCCCTTGCTACAGCGGCTGCAAGCGGCGGGCGAGACGATCCCAAAGCTCAAGATCACCGCGGTTCGCGTGCACCGGCTGCGGCAGGAGTTGAAAGAGCCGATGGGGTACTGCTGCGCTCCTAGGGCTCCGCTCGGGATGACTTCCGTCGGGGCCAGCGTGATCGAGGTGGAAACCGACGCCGGTCTTACGGGCTGGGGTGACGGGGCCTGGGGCGGCGAAATCCTGCGGCAGAACCGGGAGCGGGTGATCGGCCGTTCGCCGTTTGAGGCAGAGGCGATTTTCGATGAGCTGACGGAGCTCCAGCGGATTCCATTCCGGGCGCTTCCCCGAAATGGCCCGACGCCGGGCGGGTTAGACGTGGCGCTGTGGGACCTGGCGGGTCAGGCGTTCGGAAAGCCTGTCCACGCACTGCTTGGCAAGCAATACCGGAAGCGAGCCATGCCGTATGCCTCGGCCGGCTACCGGAAGAACTGGCCCGACCTGGAAAAAGGCTTTGCCGAAGAACTCCGTCACTGGACGAAGGACGTGGGGTTCCGGGCCGCCAAGGTGAAGACCGGATACGGCCCGGAAATCGACGTCCGCGTGATACGGGCCGTGCGCAAAGCCATCGGGGAGGAAATTCATCTCGGGATCGATTCCGGCACGCCCGGCGCCTACGACGACGGCACGGCGGTGATGCTGGGCCGCCGGCTTGAGGAGTTCAATCTGGAATTTTGGGAAGAGCCGATCAACAAGTGGGATTGGGAAGGCTACGCCCGCCTGAAGAACGCGCTGCGGATTCCGCTGGCGAGCGGGGAGGCGCTGCCGGTGGACTGGCTGATTGAGAATTACGTGCAGCGCAAGACCGTGGACATCGTCCAGCCGGACATCAGCGATTGCGGCTTCACCGGGGGCAAGCGCATCGCCTACGCTTGTTGGCTGAACCGGGTGAGGCTGGTTCCGCACAGTTGGGGGACGCCGATCCGCATTGCGTCGGAACTGCACTGGGTAGCGTGTATGCCGGAGATGTCGCGGGCGTGGAATCCCCCGCCGGCGCTGTTCGAGCTGCATTTGCCGCACGAAAGTCCGGCGTGGGGCTTGACCACGAAGCGGATCGAGGTGGATCCCAGCGACGGCATGATCGAGGTGCCGGCCGGTTCCGGGCTCGGCATCGAAATCAACCGCGACGAGCTGGAGCGCTACCGGACGGACGTGATCACGATTTGAGGGACGGCGTTGAGCGGGGACTGGAAGATCCAGATTGCGTCTGCGGTTTCGAGCGGGGACCGGGAGCTCCTGCTCGATTTCGCCCGCCGGAGTCTGACCCGGGTGATGCGCTATCTCACCAGCCGGCTATACAGCGCCGAGGAAGCGGAGCGGGAGCTAGCCGTGCGGGCACTGGGCGTTGTAGCAGCGGAGGCAGGCGTGCTGGAACCGCGGCGGGCCGTTGATCTGCTACGGCGATTTGTGTGGGCGTTGAATGATGAGTCCGGCGCGGTTCCTTATGGCATCCCGGAGGCCATCGGGGAAATGCTGGCGGTGCGGCCGGAGTTTCAGGCGGCGTTTCTGCCCATTCTCTGCTCTCTGCTGACGGAGGAAGAGATGAGTCAGACGGGACCGGTGGAACGGGGGGCGCTGTGGGCGGTCGGCCGGGTCGGCAAGCCGGTCGCGGTGTACTCGCCGAAGGCTGTCGAAGCCGTGCGGCGGGCAGCCGCGTCTCATCCGGAGGCGGCGGCGCGGCGGGTGGCTGCGTGGGCGCTTGGTGAGATCACGGGGGAAATTGGCGGAGGCGCCGATGGCCACGCAGAAGAAAGATAAGCTGGCCCGGATACCACTGTTTTCGGGCCTCAGCGACCCGGAACTGGAGGCGCTGGCGGAGCGGGCCGTCGAGAAACGCTACCGGCCGGGGGAGTTGTTCTTCGCGGAAGGAGAACCGTGCGAGGGGATCTATTTGATCCTGGAGGGGCGCGTCCGCATCTTCAAGACATCCTCCTCGGGCCGCGAGATCACGCTGGCGATAGAGCAGGCGCCCTCCAGCGTCGCCGAAGTGCCGCTGTTCGACGGCGGCAACTATCCTGCGTCAGTGGCGGCAGTGACCCAGGTGACCGCGGCGCTCATCCACACGCGGGAGTTCCGGCATGTCTGCCGCCAGCATCCGGAAGTGCCTCTGAAGATGCTGGCGGTGACCGGGCGGCGGCTGCGGCAACTGGTCTCGGTGATCGAACTGGTGACATTTGGGAGCGTCCGCCAGCGCCTGGCCGGCGTGCTGTTGGAGATGGGCAAGGAGGCGGGGCTACGTTCCTTTACGTTGACGGCGACGCATCAGGAACTGGCTTCCCGGCTCGGCACCGTGCGCGAGGTGATTTCGCGAAATCTCAGCCGCTTTCAGGCGGATGGGCTGATCCGGATCTCGGGGCGGCGGGTGGAGCTGCTCGATCCGGAAGGATTGCGCCGCGAGGCCGAAACCGAATTGTAGCTCAGTCGGCGTAGCCGTACTCCTTGAGGCGGTATTGGAGCTTGCGGAGGCTGATGCCGAGCTGTTTGGCCGCCCGGGTGCGGTTTCCGTGGTTGGCCCGGAGCGCATCCTCGATCGCCTTGCGCTCGATGTCCTTCCACAAGACCGGTGGGGCGGCGACCGGGCCGGCGCCGATGGGGAGGTCGGCGGCGTCGACCCGGTGGTCGCACAGGATGGCCATACGCTCCATCAGGTTCTCCAGCTCGCGGACGTTTCCAGGCCAGTGGTAGGCGGTCAGCCGGCCGAGGGCATCCTCGGTCAGTTCGAGCCGCGGTTTGCCGAATTCCCGGGCGGCGCGCGCGAGGAAGAAACGGGCCAAGGCGGGCACGTCGGCGGGACGCTCGCGCAGGGGCGGCAATTCCAGGGGGAAGGTGTTCAGCCGGTAGAAGAGGTCCTCCCGGAACTTCTTCTCGGCGACCATGCGCTTCAGATCCCGATTGGTGGCGGCGATCACGCGGACGTCGACAGCGATCTGGCGCCGGCCACCCACGCGCTCGAAGGTCTTTTCCTGCAAGACGCGAAGCAGCTTGGACTGGAGGGTCCCGTCCAGCTCGCCGATTTCGTCGAGGAACAGGGTGCCGCCGTCGGCACGTTCGAAGCGCCCGGCGTGCTGGGCAACGGCCCCGGTGAAGGCGCCTTTCTCGTGGCCGAACAGTTCGCTCTCGATGAGGGTCGGCGCGAGGGCGGCGCAGTTGACGGCGACGAAGACCCGATCCGCCCGGGGGCTGTTGGCATGGATGCAGCGGGCAAGAATCTCTTTGCCCGTGCCGCTTTCGCCGGTCAGCAGCACCGTGGCATTGGTCGGGGCCACCTTCCGCGCCAGTTCCAGGACCGCCTTCATCTTGGGGTCTTCGGCGATCATCGAATCGCAGGCGAAGCGCGTTCTGGCTTCCTCGCGAAAAATGTCGCGCTCCCGGGCGGTGCGGCGATGCTCGAGCGTCCTGCGGACGAGCAGGCGCAACTCATCCGGACTGCGGAGCGGTTTGCCGAGGTAGTCGACCGCGCCGAGCTTCATCGCCTCGACGGCGGAGGCCACCGTGCCAAAAGCGGTCAGCATCACTACCGGTGTGTCCGGGGCGTTGTCGGCGAACCACGCCAGCACCTGCAACCCGTCGCCGTCCGGGAGCCTGAGATCGCTGAGAACAAGATCGAAGCTCCGGGCGGCGCCCAGGCGGCGGGCGTCGGCCACCGAGGCGCCGACATGGATCTGATAACCCTCGCCGGCCAGGATGGTCTCCAGCAACTTTCGAAAGCCGGGATCGTCGTCGATGATCAGGATCGTAGGCATGGCTATCGGTTAAACACCAGTTCCGCCCGCACACCACGGGGTTGCCGGGGGCGGATCTCGAGCCGGCCTCCCAAGGCGCCGGTCAGCCTGCGGGCGATGCACAGCCCGAGGCCCGTGCCGTTGGCCTTAGTCGTGAAGAAAGGCTCAAACAAGCGGGTGCGGACGTGGTCCGGGATTCCCGGACCATTGTCCTCGACGACGATGGAGTGGCCGGGGCCGGGGCGAATGTCGAGGGCGAGGCGAACTTCGCCGTCCGGTTGGTCGTGAAGCGCTTCGATCGAATTCCGAAGCAGGTTCAGCAGCACCTGCAAGAGCAACTCGGGATCGGTCCTGATTTCGGCCGCCGGGCCTTCCACAGAGAAGCGAATCGGGCGATCTCCGATGGCGCTGGCCGCATGCGCTTGCAGTTGGGCCGCGAGTTCCGGCCATCTGGCCGGGCGGATCTGCGGGGTCCCCGGCCGGCCGTACAGCAGCAGATCGCTAACCAGCTTCTCCAGGCGGCCCGTTTCCTCGAGCACCGGACCCAGAAGGCCGCGGAGGCCTTCTCCGGCGCTCTCCAGCGCCAACTGCACGAATCCCTTGATGGCGCCGAGCGGATTGCGGATCTCGTGAGCCAGAACAGCCGACATCTGCCCGAGGCGGGCGAGATGTTCCAGCTCGAGCTCGCGGCGGGCGCGGGCGGCGGCGCGCCGCTCGGTCCACAGGAAATAAACGGTGAACAGCACCAGAGCCACGCTGGCGAGCAGCGACAATAGCAGGTGATGGCGCGTGTGGGCGAGGAGGAAATCGGCGGCGTTTGCGTCCAGGTCGATCCGGGCAATCGAGAGCTGTTGCTCAAGGTGGAAGGGAATGTAGACCCGGAAGACCCTCGCGCCGTCCTGTGTAAGCTCCTGGGTTTGAAACAGCGCTTGTCCCCGCCAGAGCGACTGCAAGACGTCGTTGGCCGGTTCCTGCTCAGCCGAGCGGTATACCACCAGATCGAGCAAGGCCGGCTCTTCGGCTGCGATGAGTGCGACCAGGTCTTCGCCGAGCTGCTGCGGATGGAGGTTTTCCAGCCGGGCGGAAATATTGGCGGCGCGATTGCGAAGATACAGTTCCCGCGTCTGCGCGAGCTCGTCAAGCATCCTTACGGAACTGACCAGCAGAAACACCGGAAGAGCAAGCATCAGCGCGGCGATGCCGTAACGCGCCGCCGGCCGCATAGCTTGCTCGATGCCGCCCATCTATCTGGCTAGATTCACCGGCGGCGGGATGGTGACCGGGGCCGCCGGGGCCGTCACCGAAGCGTTTCCAGCAGAGCGACCGCGTTGCGGATGTCGCGCAGTCGTTGCTGATGGTCGGGCACTTCCCGCTCGATGCTCAGCACACCGCGGTAGCCGACCGATTTGAGCTTGTTGATAAAGCGCGCGATGCCGACCGAACCCTGGCCGAGCGGCTTCTCGACGCCGAGGGCGCCGGGCACGTCCTTGGGCGGCCAGTCACCGTCTTTGCAGTGCACTGAAACAACGTGGGGCGCCAGCACATCAAGAGCCTCGATGGGGTCACCGGTCCCGTAGAGAATCATGTTGGCCGGATCGAAGTTGATGCGAAGGTTCGGGCGGTCCACGTCGCGGAAGAACTCGAGCAGGACCCGGGCCGGTTCCTGCCCGGTCTCGAGGGCGAAGGTCTGCTGGTGTTTGGCGGCGTGGTCGCAGACGCGCCGAACCATGTCGCGGACGGCCACGTAGTCGGGGTCGTTGTTGTCTTCCGGCACAAAGCCGACGTGCAGGGCGATGCTGCCGACGCCGAGGGCCGCGGCGAAGTCGCTGACAGCATATGTTCGCGCTTCGCGTTCCGCGCGGGTTTCTCTGGGAATGAAGCCGACTGTGCGTTGAACGGTCGGAATGTCGGCGTAATCCTCACCCACGTATGCGGCAAAGACGGTGACGAGTGTGAACTGCTCGAGCTCGAGCGCCCGCCGCCAGGACTCGGCGGCCCCGGCCAAATCCATATCGCCGGGGATGCCGAGCTGGCCGCAACGCACGCCGAGCGACTTGACTTCGGCCAGCGTTTCGACCGGGTCGCGGCCAGCCCAAAACATAACGCCGATTTCCAAGTCTCCTAAAGGCTGCATGGAATCTTCTCTCCTTGTTGGAAGCGCGCGTCCGCCAGCATCCGGGTCAGCTTAACCGCCGCGGCCGAGTCCTCCGGAGGACAGCGTTCGGGTTTGCGGTTGCCGGCAACGCACTCGACGAAATACTCGATCTCGGCCTGATAGCCATCCTTGTGAGCGACCTTGAGAATCTCCTCGCCGCCATCGGCGCGGTAAAGCTTCGGAGGCCGGCCATCCGAACTGTAGTCGATCGTGCCGTCCTCGAAGCAGACCGTGTACTCCATCGAAAACGGATAGGCGCGCGGATGGTGCCAGCCGCCCGTGATGAGAACGGTCCTTTCGTCCCGGTAGTGGAGCTGGCCGGCCAGGAAATCGATGCCCTTGGACAGGTCCACGTAGCCGGAGGCCGACACAGCGAGCGGCGGGCCGAACAGGTGCAGGGCCATGTCGACGTCGTGGATCAGCAAGTCGAAAACGCCTCCGCCGCTCTTGGCCGGGTCCGACAGCCAGGCGCCCCAGGCGGGGGCGGCGCAGCGGCGGCGGAAGACCGCGCAACGGACGGGCCCGAGTTTGCCGGTGCGCTGCAACCCGATCAGGGGCAGGTAGTCCGGGAAAAACCGCAGCACCTGCGCTGTCATCAGCACCCGACCGGACTTCGCGGCTGCCGCCAGAATCCTGTCGGCTTCCTCGCCATTGAGCGCCAGCGGCTTTTCCACCAGCGCATGCTTGCCCGCTTCCAGCGCGGCGATCGCCGCCGGGGCGTGGAGATGCGTCGGCAGGCAAATGTCCACCGCGTCGGCGCCGGGATCGCGAACTGCGTCCTGCCAGTCACTGTATTTGCGCATCGAGGAGAAGTCGAACACCTCGCCGGCGGTGCCGAGGTTGCCCGCGGCCGCCGTGAGATCGCCGCTGAGGGCGACCGGGTCGTCGCTGGCGACCGCGACGACCTCGACCCCGCTTATATTCCGGAGGGCCTGCAGATGGGTGCGGCCCATGAACCCCAAGCCGATGACTGCGAGCTTCATAAACAGGGATATCGTACCACCCGGACCAACGCCGGCCTTTGGCGCGGCTGCACCTCATCCGGGTGGTGGAGGCTGACTACCATTGCACAGGCTTGCCAATCTCGAGCGGCCAAACCGTGGTGTCCTTCAAATCCGCAATCAGCTCGGCCAGTTGCTCCGGACGTCCCGTCAGGGGCGGGAAGGTGCCGAAGTGCATTGGCACCACCCGCCTGGGCTTCAGCATCCGGCAGGCGGCCGCCGCTTCGCGAGGGCTCATGGTGTACAGATCCCCGATCGGCAGGAAGGCGAGTTCGGGCTGATACAGATCCGCGATCAGTTGCATGTCGGAAAACACGTTGGTGTCGCCGGCGAAATAGATCCGGCGGCCGTCGGGCAGAGCGATGACGTAGCCCGCCGCCTCTCCGCCATAAATGATCCGTCCCTCGTCAACAATCCCGCAACTGTGGACTGCGTGGGTCATGGTTACGGTCAGCGGGCCCACCTTCTGGGAGCCTCCCTTGTTCATCGGGGAGGTGTTGGCCACGCCTTTGGATGCCAGCCACTCGCAGGTCTCGTAGATGGCCACCACCTGCGGGGAGAACTTCTTCGCCAGCGGCACTGCGTCGTGGATGTGGTCGAAGTGGCCGTGGGTGATGAGCATGGCGTCCAATCTCTCAAAGGAGTGGGACGCGGGATAGGAAGGATTGCCGTCCGTCCAGGGGTCCAGGATGAGGACTTCGCCGCCGTCCAGGCGGAATTGAAACGTACCGTGTCCAAGCCAAGTGATTTCCAACATGAGTTTTCTCCTTCCCCAAAGATAATAGACTGCTCGTCGCAGCCGGCGGAGGGAATTGCGGACGCCGGCGCGACGTGCGACGACCACCGACGCGCAGTGGTGGGGCGCAGCGTGCGGGGAAGCAAGCTAGCCGGTGTTGCGCGCCACCCGTCGCGGATGGGGGACGGCCGAGCCGGCCGGCTTCTTCCGGCCCGACTGCCGGAGCAACCTCCGGACGGCGCGCAGCATATGGCTGACTTCGTTGGCGGATTTTTGTATGACGACGTCCGCGCCCGTGTTCTCCTCGTTCAAACCGAGCGTGTCGGCGAATCCGGACAGGAGAATGACCGGCATCCGAAGCGATTGTTTCCGGATCGCCTGGATAAGCTCGACACCGGTCATCTTGGGCATCTTGTGGTCGGTGACAATGAGTGTGAAGTCCTCTTCGGCGAGACGGCTCAGGCCTTCCTGGGCGCTGGCCGCCGTGATGACTTGATAGCCCTCCCCCTCGAGAATAGCCTTGCGGGCGAGGAGCCCTTGCTTGTTGTCATCGATGAGGAGGATGCGGTGGGATGGAGAATCCGATGATGGAAGCTGGCTCATGGGACGAAGCGAGAGTAGCAGAAGGGGCTCGTGGCCGTCAACGATGTTCTAGGTGATTGCAGAGAGGGAGGATAAAAAGCTTGACAACGGGCGGCTGGTCGTTACCGAGAACCGGATATCGGATTCTCGTGTCCTATTCGACTTCCCGCGGCGCGACGTAGCCGGCCTTGGCGATGATCTTGTACTTGAGAGACTTGCCGCGCTCGTCGACGATGCGCAGTTTTTCGCCGGTGGCCGGGTTGACCAGTTCGACCTTGATCTGGCGGAACTTTCCGTCCCGGGCCTGGTTGGTGGGCTGGTAAGAGATGGAGTACTGGTTGCGCAGCGCTTGGGCGATGGCGGCGAATATCGACGGGAACTCGCCATAGAATCGCGGGAAGAACGCCATCCCGCCGGTTTCGCTGGCGAATGTGCGCATCTGGTTGTCAGCCTGGAGGAAGTCGAGGCGGGCGATCGGGCCGAGGTATCCGCGGGCATCGGCCCACTCACGAAGAGCTTGCATCAGCCCGATGGCGTAGATCGGCACGCCGGCCATCTGCAACCGCCGCCGCGTTTCCCCAAAATTGAGCTTGCTGAAGGTGTCGAGTCCCGACGAGATCAGCACGATGGCCTTGCGGCCTTCGATGTCAGCCATGCGCTCGGCGGTGTCCACGACGGCGTCGTACAGGTTCGACTCCGAGTAAGCGGCGATGCGAAGACGCTGCATCGCTTCGTAGGCCTGACGCTTGTCGGTCGAGAAATCCGCCAGAATTTCCGGCCGGAGGTCATAGGCAACCACGGCGACATAATCTTCCGGCTTGAGCGTCTCCAGGAACCCGTAAGCGGCCGACAGGGTCTGGTACCAAGTCTCGGTCCAGTACTGCTGAAACAAGCCGCTCCATTCAATGACCAGGCACACGGTCATCGGGGCCTCGCCCTGATCGAAGGTGGTGATCTTTTGCGGGACGTTATCTTCCAGGATGCGGAAGTTGCCGGCCGGGATGTTGGGGATGAACCGGCCCCTGTTATCCACCACCGCGACGTCGACGGTTACGGTTGTCACGTCGGCGCGGAACGTCGGGGTTCCCTCCGGAATCACCGGCTCGTCTTTCTTGCGGTACTCGGAGGGGATGGGAGGCAGGTCCGCCTCGGTTGACGGCTCCGTCTTCTTCCGCGGCTTGGCGACGGTTTCCGACGTGCCGCTACGCGGCCCTTGTTGCGCCGCCAGGGCATCGCCCAGCACCAGCACGCCCAGCAGCGCCGCCATGAGAAATCTGCGACTGACACGCATGCGCCTTCCCCCCTTGGTCTGTGTTAGTAGACGTCGTCCCGGAACCGGATGTTTCCCGCAGCCGGGAGCGGCCTCTATCCAGCATTCTAATGCACCCAGCGGTCCTCGTTCGACTCCCGCTTGCGCAGGTAGACTTCAAATTTCCTCCTGGCCCGGCGCAGCTGCCACCGGCGGCGCCACTGCCGGGCCGTGCCCAGGATGTCAATGCGCCGGTAGGGCGACCGCAGGTACAGGTAGCCGATGAGCATGCCACCCAGGTGGGCCACATGACTGACCCCGCTGCCGGGTGCTTTCACCAGGTAGAGGAAGTTGATGGCGCCCAAAATCAAGACGAAGTACTTGGCCTTGATGGGGAACAGGAACCAGATCCAGATCAGAGCGTCGGGAAAGAGGAGCCCGTAGGCGAGCAGGACTCCAAAGATGGCGCCTGAGGCGCCGATGGTGGGGACATTGGGAGCGCCGGCCAGCAGGTCGGCGAGGGTGACACAGACGCCGGCGCCCACACCGCACAAGAAATAGAACTGAAGAAAGCGGCGGGTGCCCCAAGTCTGCTCGAGTTGGCTGCCGAACATCCACAACGCCAGCATGTTGAAGAACAGGTGCCAGAAGTCGGCGTGCAGGAACAGGTAGGTGAACAGTTGCCAAATGGCGAGCCAGCCCACCACCATGCGGGGGTAGAGCTTGAGGTAATCGAAGACCGCCCCGAAGCTGGTGTTATACGACAGGAAAAAGAGGACGAAAACGATGGCGTTGGCGATCAGGAGGCGCTTCACGCCTGGCGGGAGGATCCCCGAGTACGGGAATCCCGCCGAGCCGGATCGCACGGAATATCTCATGAAGAGTGGTTCCCCCTCTGTCAGAATAACAGATGAGGTTGCAGCGTCGAACTAGTCGCGAGCGCCGCTCGAGAGGCGCCGGGTCCCCGGCGGTCCACCCGCCGGGCCTGCTGCAACGCCTGCTCGAGCGGATTCGAGGCCGGGAACAACTGTTGGTGCGGGCCGGGGAGGGTTTCCCACTGCTGCTGTTGACCTACCCGACCGGGGGAGCCGACGTGGCTCACACGGTAGAAACGGCATTCCTCCACACGCTCCCCCGCCTGCCGCAGCACATCCTCGCGCCTTATGCGGAGACACTGGCGGCACTCCCGGTGATGGTCGTGGTGATTCTCCGGCCGGTGAACGCCTGTGGCTGTCTGGGGCACCACCACCCTCCGGGGACGGAGTCCCGGCTTGCGCGCCGGCTCTCGATGGACCTCGGCCGCAGAGTCGCCGAAATCGACCTGGCGTACGAAGCCATCCGGGCCTGGGAGCCGCATCCGATCTCGGCGCTGGCGGTGGGCGACCTTGGCGGCCGCCGGCCGGCATTTCGTTTCGAGGCGGCGCTGCTGGCGGTTTTGCTGCATGAGCTCGAACACATCGCCTTTCCGCAGCGTAAAGAGCGCGACATCCGGACCACCAGCAACGAATTCTACGCCAACTTGATGCAGGAACTGGTCCGGCGGGAAAGCGGCGCCGGTTACGGAATGTCCTCTCCGGCTCGGGGAACCAGCACGGGCTGAATCAGCCGAGCGGCTTGCCGCCCCGGCCGTAACGCGTCAAGCCGCGCGAGATGAGCTGACATACCAGGGCGACGGCAACCCAAGCCTGCCAGCGCGAGAACGGGCCGCTGGCGATGGCAAACTCGTCCGCCCAGTCCCGTTCGGCCGCCAGTTTCCAGACCGCCAGGGCGCCGGCCATCAGCGACGCGGGAGTGAGCAGGGCGCCGGCGGCCAGCGCCCAGCGGCGCCTCTTCCGGACGACAATTTCGGCGAGCGACCCGGGCTTGGGGCGTATTCGGACCAGCATCGGCGGCCGCAAACACGAGTCTAGCAGGCCGGCCGCAACTGCGATAGATTGTGGTGTGGCACTGCCGCGAAGACGAATTCTCCAGTGAGGAAAGGAAAGCTATGCGCAAGATCAAGACCGCCGTCATCGGCGCCGGATTCATGGGCAAGGTTCATACGGAAGGCATCCGGCGCCTGGGCTACGTGGAAGTCGCCGGTGTGGCCGCCGTTTCCCGGGACGAGGCCGAGCGATTCGGCCGACTGATGGGGATCGAGCGCACCACCGACAACTACATGGAGCTGATTTCCGATCCTGAGATCGACGCCGTCCATATCTGCACCCCGAACGCGCTGCACGCGCCAGTGGCGATGGCAGCGATGGAAGCCGGCAAGGCCGTCCTTTGCGAGAAGCCGCTGGCGATGTCGGCGGCCGAGGCGCAGGAGATGCTCAACCTGGCGAAGAAAAAGAAGGTGGTGCACTGCGTCAATCACAACCTGCGCTATTACCCGGTGTTGCAGCACATCCGGCAGATGATCGCCGCCGGCGATCTCGGCGAGATCCTCATCGTGCAAGGAACCTACTCGCAGGACTGGCTGCTGTACGACACGGACTACAACTGGCGCCTGGATTCCAAGGACAATGGCCCCATGCGCGTGGTCGCCGATGTGGGCTCGCACTGGATGGATCTGGTCCAGCATTTGACCGGGTTGAGGATCACCGCGCTGTGCGCCGACATGCAGATCTTCCACAAGACCCGCAAGAAGCCGAAGGTGGCCATCGAGACGTTCGCCGGCAAGACACTGAAGCCGGAGGACTACCAAGAGGTGAAGATCGACACGGAAGACTTTGGGATGGTGCTGTTGCACCTGGGCCGGCGCGCCCGCGGCGCTTATACCGTCAGCCAGATGTCGGCGGGCAACAAGAACCGGTTTCAGATCGAGATCTACGGGACCGAGGCCGGCGTGATGTGGAACCAGGAGATGCCGGACCAACTGTGGATCGGGCATCGCAACGAACCCAACGAGCTGGTGGTGAAGGACCCGTCGCTGTTGCGCGGCGAGGCGGCGAGCTTTGCCGACTTGCCGGGCGGACACAGCGAAGGCTACGACGACACGCACAAGCAGGTGTATAAGCGTTTCTACCGCAAAGTGGCTGATCCGTCGGCGCCGGTGGATTTCCCCACCTTCGAAGACGGCCTGTGGGGGATGAAGCTGCTCGAGAGGATCATGGAGAGCCACAAGACCCGGGCGTGGGTCAAGACAACCTAGCCGGCTGTTGGAAGAGGCCTCCGGAAGCTGAAGCAAGCGCCCGCCGGGCCGCAAGCCGTTGGCCGTCCGTTGGCGCGTGCTTCCGCTTGCGCCGAGCCTGGTGCCCGAAGACATTTTTCGGCCGCCTCCTAGCAGCGGTTGCGGACCGACAGAACCATCTCGGCGAGCTCGGGCATGCTATCGACAAGGAAGTCCGGGGGGTGTTCGCGGAAGCCCTCCGGCTGGAACCCGTAGGTGACGCCACAGACGCGGATGCCGGCGTTTCGCGCGGTGATGACATCGACGGCGCTGTCGCCGACCATCAGCGTGCGTTGCGGCGATGCGCCGCCTTCCTCGATCAGTCTTTCCACGCCCATCGGGTGCGGCTTCTTCTGTTCAAAGCTGTTGCCGCCGTAAATTTGAAAGAAGTGACCGCCAATGCCGAGTCCCTGGACGAGGTCCCGGCTGAAGCGGACGGGCTTGTTGGTCAGGACAGCCATCTTGACCTGGGCGGCCAGCAGCCGGTCGAGCGACTCTTTGACACCCGGGTACAGATGGGTGTGGTCGAGCATGTGCTCGCGGTAGTAGGACAGAAAATACTCCAGCGCCCGCTCCACCTGGGCGTCGCTGGCGTCGTCGCCCATCGCCCGGCGAATCAGCACCGGCGCCCCGTCGCCGACGTAGGAGTAGATGAGCTCGTTGTCCAGCGGCGTCCGTCCCTGGGCGGCCAGGGCTGCGTTGACGGCGTTTGCGAGGTCGCGCTTGGAGTCAATTAAAGTTCCGTCCAGGTCAAATATGAGCAGATCCATTCCACAGCCCTGAATGAGGATCCCGGGCGCCGGCTCCCCTTCCCATTCTAGCGGCCGGGATCAAAACCCGGCCGCCGGCCGGCGCTCAGTACCGCTGAAGGCCTGGGCCCATAGGGCCTTCACTTTCTCGTGGCTGGCAAGGAAGCCGTCCTTGAGTTCTTTCGGCGCGATTTCGGCGCAGACGTAGGCGGCGCCGATCAGGTACGGGGCAAAGTGGGAGTTCACCACGGACCGGGGCGGAGGTTTCGGTGAGAAAGCGACGAGTACGAGGACGAGCGCGACACCGATGACCAGCGCCCGCACAAAGCCGAACAGCACGCCCAGCGACCGGTCCGCCCAAGTCAGGCCGGCCCACTTAAACAGCAGGGCCAGCAAACGGCCGAACAGCACGCCCAGCGACCGGTCCGCCCAAGTCAGGCCGGCCCACTTAAACAGCAGGGCCAGCAAACGGCCGAGCAGCACGCCGCCAGCCAGAAAGCCGATAAACACCGCCAGGAAACCGATAAAGTTGGCGATGGCTTTCGAGCTGACATAAGGCAGCAGATAATAGGCGATGCTGCCGTAAAACCAGATGCCGAAGAGTACGCCAAAGACCGCCGCGGCCAGGCCAATGCCGGCTCGGGCGAACCCTCTGATGGCGCCCTCGGCCACCGAGGCCGCCACGATGGCGATGAGCACGAAATCCAGCCAGTTCCAGTTCAAAGGGATTTCCCACTGAGCCGGCTGTAGGCCTCGAGGTACTTCTCGCTGGTCTTTTGGACCACCTCCGGCGGCAGCGCCGGCGCGGGCGGCTGTTTGTTCCACCGAATGGACTCGAGGTAGTCCCGGACGTACTGCTTGTCGAAGGAAGGCTGCGGCCGGCCCGGTTCATAGAGGTCGGCCGGCCAGAACCGCGAGGAGTCAGGCGTGAGCACTTCGTCCGCCAGCACCAGTTCCCCGTCGACGCGGCCGAACTCGAACTTAGTGTCGGCGATGATGATGCCGCGCTCACGCGCATATTCCGCCGCACGGGCGTAGACGTCGAGCGTCAAGCGCTTCAGCTCCTCAGCCGTTTCCTGGCCGACGAGCCGGGCCGCCTCGTCGATGGAGATATTCTCGTCGTGGCCGCTCTGCGCCTTGGTAGCCGGGGTAAAGATCGGCTCCGGCAGCTTGTCGCTTTCGCGCAGCCCGGGCGGCAAGGCAATGCCACATACGGCGCCGGTGCGCTGATAGTCTTTCCAGCCGGAGCCCGACAGGTAGCCCCGGGCGACGCATTCGACCACCAGCATCTCGGCCCGCTGCACCAGCATCGACCGCCCCTGAAGCTGATCGCGGAATTTCGGCAAGGGCTCAGGGTAGGTGTTGACATCGGCGGTGATGATGTGCGTCGGCAGAATACCCTTCAGGAAGTCGAACCAGAACAGGGAGAGCTGGGTCAGCACTTCTCCCTTGCGCGGGATGCCGGTCGGAAGGACGTAGTCGAAAGCGGAGATGCGGTCGGTGGCGACGATGAGCAGCTCGTCGCCCACCTCGTAAATATCACGGACCTTGCCCCGTGCCAGCAGTTTTATGCCGGGAAGATTGGTTTCAAGGATTACGTTTTCCTGGTTCATAGACGAACTCGAACGACGTTGGCATCGATCTTGCGGCCCAGTTGCGCCAGCGTCTCGGAATCCAACAGCTCCTGGAGCCGCTCAAACAGTTCATTTTCCTCGCACCGGATGTGGCGGCGCAGCAGCGCCGTAAACTCGGTGACGGCGCCGGCCGAAGGGCTGGCGCGGAGGCGTTCGATGAGCCTCTCGATCTCCCGGTGCTCGCCGGTGAGCCGATCGACCAGCGAAGCGAGCCCCCTGAGACACGCAGGGAACAGAATTTCCTCTTCGACAGAGAAGTGGTTCGTGAGCTCGACTTCGTACCGGTCAATCAGGCGCCGAACGAGGCGCGCCAGGTTGGCCGCGCCGGCATCGCCGGCCAGCTCCCGGTCGGTCAGCACGCACAGCGCCAGCCCGTTATGGTGCTGGTGCGATAGCGGCACCAGACTCGCGTCACGCCGCATCATCACAGTATTAACACGATTCGCCCGCGCCCGGCCCTTAGGCGCGGGAGACCTGCTCCCAGCTAACGGGCCGGCCGGTGACGCACGCCTCCAAAGCCATCACTGCCGTGAGAGTGCTCTCGGCGGCCGACACGCCGGCGTTCTCGATCTTGCCGGTGCGCGCACCCTCGACGAACTCGTTGACCGCGTCCCGGGTGATGTCATAATTCGTCGTCACCGATTCGGGCTTCCGCCCGTCGCGGTACACGGTGTAACCCCGGCGTGAGGTGGTCACCGCGCCATACTCGCAGATGAAGGTTTCCGAGACGTCGGCGTAACCTGGCGTCCGGAATTGGTTGGCGGAGTAACTGAAGATCAGGCCGGTATCGAATTCGAAGGTGCAGGCGACGTTGTCAAAGATATCGCCCACAAAGCGCATGGCGCGGCCGCCGGCGCCGGTCACGCGGACCGGGTGCGAACCGGTGAACCAATTGACGACGTCGATGTTGTGGCAGTCCTGCTCGACTAAGATATCACCTGACAACTCCCGGTAAAAGAACCAATTGCGGATCCGTTCCTCGCCGGCCGGGTGGCCGCTCCTGATCGGCGGACCGCCTCCGTGCCAGGAGGCGCGCACGGCTTGGATGGCGCCCAACTCACCGCTGGCGATAAGACGGTGCGCCGCCCGGTAATCCCTGCCGTAGCGCTGCTGGTAGTCGACCGAAATGCGTTTGGTCGGATCGGCCCTCAGCGCCGCCGCCTTCACCCGGCGGCAACCCTCGGCGTTCACCGCCGCGGGCTTCTCCATGAAAATGTGCTTTCGCGCCTCCACCGCGGCCTCGAACTGCTCCGGATGGAGGAAAGCAGGGGTGGCGATGAGAACGGCGTCGACGCCGGAGGCCAGCAGCTCCTTGTAATCTTTAAAAACCGCCGCGCCGGCGTATTTCTCCCGGGCGGCTTGGATACGGTCATCGTAAATATCGCAGACGGAGGTGACTTTCGCAAATTCGTTCTTGGCGAAGATGCCGCTGACGTACATGCCGCGGTTGCCGCAGCCGATTACGCCCAAGGAAAGGGCGGAGTTGGCTTGAGAACCCCGCACGAGCCGCGGCGGGAGCATCATGATTCCGGCCGTAACCCGGCCGGCGTTTCTCAAAAAAGTGCGGCGGTGAGAATTGTCCATCACTGCTGTCTCCTGGATTGTGCGTCCGCGCCTGGCGGCCGGATCGCCGGAGTTTGAGTCGGTTCGGTCCGTTTTCATTATACTGGGGAATTCGCATGAAGCTTTCCATCCTGGTCCCGGTGTATAACGAGCGGACCGTGGTGGAGCGCAGCCTGGCGCAGGTCCTGGCCGCCCCGCTGCCGGAAAACATGGAGCGAGAGATCATTCTGGTGGATGACTGCTCGACCGATGGCACCTCCGAGATCTTGCAGCGCATCGCCGCCCGGGAACCGGCGGTCAAGCTGTTCCGCCACGAAGTGAACCGGGGCAAAGGGGCGGCGCTGAGGACGGCCATCCAGCACGCGACCGGGGACTTTTGCATCGTCCAAGACGCCGACCTGGAGTATGATCCGTCGGAGTACCCGCGGCTGCTGCGCCCGCTGCTGGACGGCCACGCCGATGCGGTCTTCGGCTCCCGGTATCTGGTGGGCGATCAGACCCGGGTCCTGCCGTTCCGGCACTCGATGGTCAACAAGGCATTGACGCTGCTGTCCAATGTGTTCTGCAACCTGAACCTGACGGACATGGAGACCTGTTACAAAGTCTTTCGCACCGACATACTAAAAAGCATCCCCATCCGCTCGGACCGCTTCGGTTTCGAGCCCGAGATCACGATGAAGGCGGCCAAGCGCAAACTGCGGATCTATGAGGTTCCGATCAGTTACCACGGGCGAACTTATGAGGAAGGGAAAAAGATCGGCTGGAAGGATGGGTTCCAGGCGCTGGCCACTATCTTGTATTTCTGGCTGATCGATGATTTATACGTCGAGCCGTATGGCCGCGGGGTGCTCAACAACCTGACAGGAACGCCCCAGTACGTGGCCTGGATGACCCGGGTGCTGCGGCCGTATCTCGGCGACACGGTGCTGGAGATCGGCGCCGGTCTCGGCACGATCAGCGGGCGCCTGATGGCGCGGCGGCTCCGCTATGTGGCGGCCGAGAAAGATCCTCTGTATCTGCACGCGCTGCACAACCGCTTCCTGCGCACGCCGAACGTCTCGGTCATCGCGCTGGATCCGGAGAAGGACGAGGATTTTCGAGCGATTCCGGAGACCTTCGAAACTGCGCTGTGTTTGAATGTGCTGGAGTATGTCAGCGATCCGGGGGCCACGGTGGCCAATCTGGCTCGCGTGTTGGCAGGCGGTGGAAGGCTGATCGTGCTGGTGCCGCAAGGCCGGGGACTTTACGGCTCGGTGGACCGGACGATGGGGCACAAGCGGCGGTTCACGGTTGAGGAGCTCTGCGGGTTGATGGAACAAGGGGGGCTGCGGGTTGAGCGGGTGCACCAGTTGAACAAGGTCTCGGCGCCCGCGTGGTGGCTGACCAGCCGGCTGCTGCGGCGCAAGCGGATCGGCAAGCCGTTCCTCAAGCTGTTCGATAAGACGGTCTGGCTGTGGCGCTTGCTCGACCCGCTGCTGCCCTGGCGCGGGCTGTCGCTGGTTGTGGTCGCCCGCAAAAACTAGCGCCAGCGAACCGCCGGTTGTGCCGGCCGCCGCGACTGAATACACTGAACGCAAATGGCATACCACTTTCGGCTCTCCATCTGTAACGAAATTTATAAAGACTGGGGGTTCGCCGACGCCTGCAAGTCCTTGCGGAGATTCGGCTATGAAGGCGTCGAAATCGCCCCGTTCACCCTGTCGGACAACCCCGCCACCATTTCGGCCGAACAGCGACGCCAATACCGCTCGATCATGGAAGGCGAGGGCCTCCACTTTGTGGGGCTGCACTGGCTGATGCTCGCCCCCAAGGGCCTTCACGTGACCACGCCGGACGAGAAGCTGCGGGCGCGCAGTTGGGAGCACGTCCGCCACCTGATCGACCTCTGCGGCGACCTGGCCGGCGATCGTTCAGATTGCGGCGTGCTGATCTTCGGCTCTCCCCAACAGCGCTGTACGACCGGGGGATTGAACCGGCAAAAAGCGACGCAGCATTTCATCGACGGGCTGGCGAGTGTGGCGGCGCACGCCGAGCAGCGCCGCGTCACCGTCCTGGTGGAAGCTCTTCCCCGGGCGCAGTGCGACGTCGTGCTGACGCTGGAAGAGGCGGTCAATATCGTCAAACAGATTGGCAGTCCGGCGGTCGCGACGATGTTTGACGTTCACAATGCCATCGACGAGGCGGAGACGCATGCCACGCTCGTGGACCGGTACTTCGACTACATCCGCCACGTGCATATCAATGAGTACGACGGGCGCCACCCGGGCACCGGGGACTATAACTTCGTGCCGCTGCTGGAAGTGCTGGCGCGGCGCGGCTATCCCGGCTGGGTGTCGCTGGAGGTGTTCGACTTCTCCCCGGGCGCCGAGCGGATCGCCGAGGAATCCATGCGCCACATGCGGGCGCAGATCGCACGGCTGCCGCTATGAAGCGTTATGTGGTGACCGGGGGCGCCGGCTTCATCGGCTCCGCGCTGGTTCGCGGCCTGCTGCGGGAAGGCGCCGGAAGCGTCGCCGTCATTGACAACCTGTCGACGGGCCGGGAGGAGAACCTCGCAGAAGTAGCGGGCCGCGTGGAACTCCACCGGGCCGACATCCGCTCCTACGAGCAGATTGCCCCGCTGGTGCAAGGCGCGGACACGGTGTTTCACCTGGCGGCGATCCCGTCGGTGCCGCGCTCGATCGAGGACCCGGTCTACTCCCACGAGGTCAACATCAACGGCACCCTTCAGGTGTATCGGGCCTGCGTGGCGGGCGGCGTGCGGCGGGTGGTTTACGCCGCCTCGTCATCGGCTTACGGCGATACGGAAACGCTGCCGAAGGTTGAGACCATGCTTCCGCGGCCGCTGTCGCCGTACGCGGTCCAGAAGCTGACCGGCGAGCACTATGCCCGCGTCTTCCACCGCTGCTTTGGTCTGGACACCGTGTCGCTTCGTTTCTTCAACGTCTACGGGCCGCGACAGGATCCGTCCAGTCCTTACTCGGGGGTGATTTCGCTGTTTCTGAAGGCGCTGCTGGAGCGGCGCCCGCCGGTCATCTTCGGCGACGGCGAACAGACGCGCGATTTCACCTACGTGGAGGACGTGGTGGCGCTGTGTCTGAAGGCGGCGGTGGCGCCCGGCGTCGGGGGGAAGCTTTATAACGCCGGCAACGGCGGCCGTTACACGCTGAATCAGGTCTGGTCGGTGCTGCAAAACCTGGAAGGCGTGTCGATCGCGCCGGTCTACGGGCCCCCACGGCCGGGCGACGTGCGCGATTCACAAGCCGACATCACGGCCGCGGCGCGGGAGTTGGGACATGCGCCCGCATTCACCCTGGAAGAAGGTCTGCGGCGCACTCTGGAGTGGCAGCGAGCGCAGCGGGCTACGTAGGCGGGCGGGGGACGGCGCCCGCGTAAACCTCGATCCAGTCCAGGCGAGAACAGGCCTTGCTCTGTCCGCCGCGCATGAGGTCGGTCCAGCCGATTTCTTCCACGCGGCTGAGATCGGGATGCTCGACGGGGTCGCCTTCGATGACCTGGGCGATGTCCAGCTCGCGCCAGCGGACATCTCCCAGGTTGAACTCGCGGATCCGCCAGTCTGCCGAAGCGGGATCGGATGCATCGCTGACCAGCCACGGCCCGGCGGCTGGTTTCACGATGATGCGAAGCTCACGAAAACCGGCCTGCTTGGTTCGCCAGCGGATCTTGGCCAGGCCGGTGAGGTCGGCTTGCAGCTTTCGGTGGCGCAGGCTGGCGGCCCAGTTGCCCGCCGCCGCGCCGGACCAGAAGTAATATGGGTCGTCGGCCGGCTGATCGTGGTGGCTTTTCTTAAGGCCCATCCGGCCGGGCCCGTGCAAGGTCAGGATCAGGTCGGGATTGGCGACGTGTTCCTGGCTGATCGGGGTCTCGGGCGGCGTTTCCTTCCAGTCTTCCCGGAAGAACAAGCCCGGCCGCTCCTGCGCCGAGACGGCAGCGAGCAAAAATGACAAAACGAACCCACCGCGGGCGACGGCACGCATCTTCAATTTCTCCTGGCCGACGATTGTATCGCGCCCCTGCCCGGCGGGGACCGTAATCTTGCCGGCGGGGTGGAGGATGGACAAGAACAACCCCCGGCCCGGCTGAGGTCCGCAAAGAGAGGGTTCGCAACGGCGCAGCTGCCACAGCACCGGTGGGCGGGGAGGTGTTAGAATCGACCCAGTACAGGGAAATCACGGATGTCCTTCCTTCAGAACAAGTTTGAGAGGAACTTCATCACTACCACGGTCGACTATGTCTTCAACTGGGCCCGGGAAGGCTCCATCTGGCCGCTGACGTTCGGCCTGGCCTGCTGCGCCATCGAGATGATCGCTGCCGGCACCGCCCGGTTTGACATTGCGCGGTTCGGCGCCGAGGTCTTCCGCCCCAGCCCGAGACAGTCAGACCTGATGATCGTGGCGGGCACCGTCACGCTGAAGATGGCGCCGGTGCTGAAACGCATCTACGACCAGATGGCGGATCCGAAGTGGGTGATTTCAATGGGGGCCTGCTCCAGCGTCGGCGGTCCGTTCAACACCTATAGCGTGCTGCAAGGCGTAGACAAGATCGTCCCGGTGGACGTCTACATCACCGGCTGTCCGCCGCGCCCGGAAAACCTGTTCTACGGTTTGATGAAGCTCCAGGACAAGATCGACCGGATGAGCACTCTGGTGCGCCGGCCTACGGAGGTGCGCCTGGACGAGAGCATGCTGGAGAAGTTTAAGAAGCAGGTGATGGTGGCTCAGGTTCCGAACCCGGTCTAGGAATCGGTGTTTCGCGAAGACGAGCACGGCACGCTTCGTTGTCCTGCCCTGGATGAGCTGGGCTGGGTAGAGCACGGCTTCGGAACCCGGCAGGCCGACCCACCTGTGGACGGGTGGCGGGTGAGCTGGCTGCGGCAGGTCCATTCGGATCAATGTGTGGTTGTCAACGGAGACGGCGGCTGCGCCGGCGAGGGCGACGCGCTCATCACAGCCCGGCCGGGGGTGCTGCTGAGCGTGAGGACAGCGGACTGTCTGCCGATCCTGATAGCCGACCCCAAGCGGCGCCTGGTGGCGGCAATCCATGCCGGCTGGCGGGGCAGCGCCGTCAATCTCAGCGGTAAGGTCGTGGGCCGCCTGCGCACCGGCTTCGGCGCCGACCCGGCCGATCTGCTGGTCGCGGTGGGTCCCGGCATCGGAGTGTGCTGCTATACGGTGGGCGCCGAGGTGGCAGGCCTGTTGGCGGAGTACGTGCCGGAACTGAAAGGCTGTAGCGGTCCGATCCACATCGACCTGGCCGAAGTCAACCGGCGGCAGTTGCTGGCGGCCGGCGTGGCGGCCGACAAACTACTCAGCGGCGCCCCATGCACGGGTTGCCGTCCCGAACTCTTTTATTCCTACCGCCGGGAGCGGCGGCATGGCGGCCGCATGACGTCGGTCATCGGAATTCGGCCTTAAGAAGTTTTGGGGCGCGGGCTGTGGACCCGCGCCCCAAAACACGCTGACGAACTACCGCTCAGGCGGCGTTCACCAGAACCTCATCGACAAACTCTTCCGAGGCTTGATTGTTGTCCGCCAATTCCTGGCAGCGGAGGCAGTACGGCGCCCAGGGCACGGCCGCGAGCCGCTTTTGATTGATGTCCTCTTCACAGTGCATGCAGATTCCGTACGTGCCTTCGTCCATGCGGCGCAACGCCAGCTTGACCAGCCGGAGAAGATTGGATTCCCGATCGAGATTCCGAATCGCCAGCTCGCGTTCGGCCGCATGCTGGACTTCATCGAGCGCGTCGGCACTCTTTTCGATCGCGATCGCCTCACGGTTGCGAAGCACGCGGGCCAGTTCCGCCTGCTTGTCCTCAAGGATTTTCCGGAACTTCTTGATTTGTGCCTTTGTCATTGTCTGTCTTCTCCTTGCTGAGGATGAGCCGGTCAGCTACATCCTCAAGTACTCGGAAGCGCCGATTGTTCTCTTGCGAATCGCACGCCCCAACCATTGTTGCCGACAAAGTATAGACGCCGAAGGTCGGGAAAAGTTTCCGCGATCTAAGCCTGCCGGGCTTAAATTTTTTGAGCAAACCCACCGTGGCGTGCTGGAGCCCCCTCCGCAGCCTGTCGGCGGTTGCCGGCCCAATGGATGATAGCATAGCTGAGATGCATTATCCGGCTCCCGGGTTACACATTCTCTGGCCCGGCCCTGAGGCCACGGCCTGCCACTCCCTTCTAAGCCCTTCATTTCAGGGACCTTGCATCTTATCGGACAAAACCGCCCTTGGCATTAGCCGCCAAGGGAGAATCTCGACTACAACGTGACCGCCGTTCGTTGCGCCCCGATTCTACACGAAAGCCTTCTCCGGCGATACTGGAGATTTCCCTAGGAGGGAGCTTTATTTCGCCTCGAAACCCACGGAACTAGCCACCACACCCAACTCCCTTCGGTCGAGGTCACCCGGCGGCAGCGACTTGTCAAGTGCAAACTCGACCGTGACGGTGTCGCCCGCCAGGACGCCGGCCGGCACCTCGCGGGTATAGATGTAGTCGCCGGCCTTGCGGTAGATCGCCGGCTCCAGCTCGACACCTCCGACGGATGCCGAAAGGGTGATGGCCCCGAGCTTCGCGATCACCGGCTCGGGAATCGAGAACCGGAAATGGAGGATAGCGCCTTTGGCGCCGGCGCCTGCCGGGGGCCGGAGGACGACGTCGAACTGGCCCGCTGTCCACCGCCAGGCATCCTGCTCAACGGCATGGAAGCCCCGCACAAGCTGCGAGGCGGTCCGTGGATCGGCCATGTGAACGATGGAAGCCAATTCCGATGCCGGCCGCTCCGGGCTCCGCTCGATCGGGATCGACTCCGGCTGGCGGCACCCGCCGGCCAGCATCACCAGGAGGGCGGCCTCGAAAGAGGCGACTCGAGGGGATCTTCGCATTTCTCCACCTCTACCAGACAACTATAGAATGCCGGGCCGCCGCCGATATCGGTCAGCCGGTCCGCCGTCAGCGCATTGGCGTCTCGGCCGCCCGGCGCCCGCCGGCCCCGGCAAAGAGCGAAACCCGCGCGTGACCGGGTGGGCGGGATTGCCCCGCAGCCTGACCGCCCGGCCATCCCGGACCGTCACCGGGACCGAGCAGGTGTCCGGACCATCCAGCGCACAGACGGAGTGATGGGTCTCGAGACCCGAAAGGCGGGTCACGCCGAGATTATAGCGCCCCGGCTGCGCAAGCCGCGACGAAACGCCGGGGCCGGGGCTTGCGTCGCACTGTTGTCCGACTGTAAGCTCGGAGGCGGAGGCGCGGCCATGAGATTTGCCATCGTGGTGGGTTTGTCACTGACATTGACCGGCGGTGTTCTGGCGCAGCACTTCGGCGGACACCGCACATTCGGATCCCGGAGCGGGTTTGGAAATGTCCTTTTCCCCGGCACTGGTTCGCCACCTCCCCTGCGAAACCCGCTGATGCAGTCTTTCACCTCTTTTGCGCACCGGCTGGGAACAAACGTCGCCGGCCGCGGAATCGTCCGGCCCCGCGGCATCTACAAGGGCTTCGCCGCGTGGCCCTACTACGGCCTGCCGTACGTCGTGCCCGTTTACACAGCCGGTTTTGGCTATGCGGGCTATGCCGCGCCGCAGCCGCCCCAAGAAATCCACGTTACCGTGCAGGGTCCGGCACAGCCGCAGCCCCCGGTGATCATCAATCAATACTTCGGGACGTCAGGCGGGCCGGAAGCAGCAAGTCAGGCCGGAAGCGCCGAATCCGATTCGGCCGGGCCGGGCTTCCACCACTACCAGGCTCCCGTGCCGTCTATCAAACCGCCGGCCCGCGCCAGGGAGGCCGAGCCCACCGTCTACCTGATCGCTTTCAAGGACCGCTCGATCTACCCGGCCCTGAGCTATTGGGTCGAAGACGACACCCTCCACTACCTTACGCTGGAAGGTGCGCATAACCGGGCGTCGATGGATCTGATTGACGTGGAATTCTCCGAACGCCTGAACCGAGAGCGGGGACTCGAGTTTCGGCTGGCGATCCGGCCGTGAGAATGTCGGCGGCGGGGACGTTACAGCGGCGGTCGGTCAGCTAAAGAGACGGAACTCGCCGCGCCCCAAGCGGCGGATGAAGTCGTAGTCTCCATCGAGAAAGTCGTAATCGCTCAGCCTCTCCATCTTTTCCCAGCGGATCTCCTCGAAGACGCGGTTCACCGGCGTGCCCTCGTAACGGCTGACGCGGTAGAAGATCAACAATACAGGCGGGCGTCGGGCATAGCGGTATTCGTAACGCACGATTTCGCGCCCGATGGCGGCATTGATCGACAGTTCCTCCTGGAGTTCGCGCTTCAGGGCCGCACGGGGGTCTTCTCCGGACTCCACCTTGCCGCCGGGGAACTCCCATTTGAGGCCGTGCCGTGTCCCGCGCTTTCTCTGCCCGATGAGGATGAGGCCGTCCCGCTCGATAATCCCGGCGACAACAATCACTCCGTCCCGGCCCACGACTCTGCTCACCAGCCCTCCCCGGCGATGAACTGGCACGGCGGCCTGCTCGGTTGGAAAATGGAGGAAGCGCCGTGCCGGGCTGTCATCAGCCACTATTGAAACACAGACACCGGCGGATTCGCCCCGATGTACAGCGAACGACTCCTGGATCACTTTCGGAATCCCCGCAATGTGGGTGAGTTGCCCGGCCCCGCCGTCACCGTCGAGGTGACGAACCCGGCCTGCGGCGACATCCTTCGCCTGTCGGCGCTCGTTCGGGAGGACCGCGTCGCCGAGGTCCGTTACAAAGTGCGGGGCTGCACGGCGTCGATCGCCGCCGGCTCCGCCTTGACGGAGCTGATGTGGGGGAAAAGTTTGCACGAGCTCAGAAATCTGAATGCGGAGGCAATCGAGAAGGCGGTCGGAGGGCTGAGTGCGGAGTCGCGTCATGCGGCGGCCCTCTGCAGGGATGGCCTCCAGGCGCTGCTCAAGGCCGCTTCATCGAAGACCTGACCGGACGAGAAGGCCTTCATCGGCGAGGACCTCGCCGGTCAGCCCGTCAACCAGAATCGCGCCTTCGTTGAGGACCAGCAGCCGCCTGGTGGTGCGAGCGAGGAACTCCAGATCATGGCTGGTGATAAGGCGCGTGACTGTCATGGCGCTCAGCAGGTCCGCGAGCACCCGCCGCGACCGGCCATCCAGCTCCGCGGTCGGCTCGTCCAGCACCAGCAGTTCGGGCGACGCCACAAGGGCGGCTGCGATGGCTGCGCGTTTCTTCAGGCCAAGGCTTAAGTGACTGGCAGGCTCATCCGCGCGGCCGGCGAGTCCCATCACGCGGAGGAGCTCGGTGGCCTTTTCCAGCGCCTGCGCGCGCCCGAACCCGCGATTCACCAACGGCAGGGCGACATCGTCGATAAGCCGCGGCATGAAGAGCATGTCTTCCGGCTCCTGGAAAACCACGGCGGTCCGCTCAAGAGCCTGCCGGTCAGGCGCCCGCCCGAACAGGCGGACGGCCCCCCCAGATCGGTGCAGGCCGAGGATGCACCACAGCAGCGTGCTCTTGCCTGCCCCATTGGCGCCGGCAATCCCCACGCTTTCGCCGGCAGATACGCAAAAGGAGACGCCCCGGAGCACCGGCCGGCCTCGGTCGTATCCGAACGTCAGGTCGCGTACTTCCAGCACCGGGATCATCCGCCCAACCCCCGCACCAGTTGCGCGGCGTAAAAGCGCTCGGCCCGCACCAGCGAGCGGCGGAAGATCCCCGCCAGCGCCCAGGCCAGCGAGCGGAACCAATCTGGTCCGTATCGACGGGGCGCGGCGGCACGATGCGCAACCAGCGCGCGGCCCGCCTCACCGGCCAGAATCACGACGAAATGCCGGACGAAGAGGAGGAAGAGGATGACCGTATAACCGCCCGAGCCGGGGGGCCGGCTCCCCAGCCAGTCCGACCACGGGAGTACGGCGGCCGCCGAGCGGACGAGCAAGAACACGGCGATCGTCCTGGCCGGCAGCCTCCAATCAGCCGCCCCCGCAAGCAACTGCAACAGCAGGAGAAGCCCGGCAAACAACAGGATCGGAGCAGAGAAAAGCACCGCCCTCCTCAGGCCGCCCGAAACCCGGCAGTGGACCAGAAAGCCCACTCCACCCAGGGCGCCTACCCAGACGGGGTCCTTGACCACCAGCGCCGCCGACCCTAACAGGATCAGCACAGTCCCGGTGAACGTCCGCCCGCCCCTCATTTCCTCGCCCGAACGAAATACCGCTCCGGAACATCCTCGGCTTCGGCCCCCACAGCGCCGAGTTTCAACAGCATGGCCGCCAGTTCGCCCGCGCCCAGCAGCCGGTCATTCCCCACCGGGCCGCCGATCTCCCGGTGGCGGAGGTTTAGCTGCTCACTGCCCATCAAGTGTCCGACGGCCAGTGAGCCGCCCCGCCGGAGGACTCGCCACAGCTCCCTGACCGCCGGCCCCGGCGCACCCAGGTGCGGCAGGATGCCGAAACACATGACTGCGTCAAAGCAGGCATCGGGGAATGGGAGCGCCAGGGCGTCGGCGCAGACGCGCTCAATGCGGTCGTCGATGCGTTTCCGGGCGCTTTGGCGGAGCATTTCGATGGCGAAGTCGAGCTCGACAACACGCCCGTGTCCGCAGATCTCCAGGATATGCAGGGCCAGCAGGCCCGTCCCGCACCCGGCGTCGAGAATCCGCCGGGCTTGCGGGGGGACGGCAAGGCGACAGAAGGCCGCCACTCGCCGGCCCGCATCTTCCGGTTGGGGGATGTTGTCCCACCGGGAGGCCAGCTCGTTAAAGTACCGGCGCTTTTCGCTGCTTGCCGTCACCGGCGCACCTCGATCAGCAGACCCCTACGCCGTCCCAGCATACGGACCACCACGGGAATGACCGCCAGTTGCAGCACGACGCCCGGAGTGCCCTCCAATGTCTTGGCCACCGACGCGATGGCCGGCGGCAGTCCGAAAGCCTCGGCCAGCATCCACGTCAAAAAGAAGGAAACCGTCCGCCCGGCCACAATTGCGGGCACCAGAGCCGGCCACACACTCCGCCGCCCTCGCTCCCAGATCAGCCCGGCCACAGAGGCCATCACCGCCGCCTCGACCGACACCACCGCCGCCAGCGGCGGATACAGGGGCGGCATTCCGGTGGCAAAAGCGGAAATCCACGGCACAGCCAGCCCGGTCGCCATCGCCCAGCGAACCGGAACCAGGAACCCGTTCAGCAGTAGCGGCAACAGCATCGGCAGGAACTTGCTCCCCAGCCCGGCGGCGTGAAAGGCCACCGGCAGCACCAGCGCCAGCGCCGCCATCACCGCGCTGATCACCATCGCCCTCAAACGGCGCTGGCCGGAGAGGGGGTCCTCGACGCTCATCTGCCGCCGCCTGCCCGCAACAACACGCTAAAACCGAACAGTGAGTCCCCCGGTTGCGTTGATGCCCGGCATCGGATAGCCGGTGATAACCTCGTACCGCGCATCAGTGAAATTGTCCACCATCGCGAACAGCGTCCACCGCCTTCCTAGCGGCGCCGTCAGTTTGACCACCGGAACCGTGTAGCGATCGAGCTCAGTAACGCGCCGCGCGTCCGCCCAGCGAGAACCGACGCTCATGCCGCCCAAATGCAGGAACGCCCGGCCGAAATCGAATTCCACGGCATATGTCGCCTTGTGGCGAGGAACGTAGGGCGGCAGGTTGGTGGATCGCAGGTACGCATACCCGGACCGAACGGCAATGCGAGGCGCGATTCTCCAACGCAGGTTCGCCTCGACTCCGCGGTTCAGGGCTCTGCCGGCGTTGGAGAGCTTGAGGTTCGGAAAACGGCCCGTCAGGACCACCACATTGTCAACGGCGGCGTAATAGGCGGTGACTGAAGCCGCCACCTCGCGGCCCGGCTGCACTGTCAGCGTGGCTTGATAGTTCCACATGTGCTCCGGCCGCAGGCCCGGGTTCGGCGCCGGAAACAGATAAAGTTCGCGGATTGTGGGATTGCGGAATCCCCGCGCGACGCTCACGCTCAGCGACCACGCCTCCGCGAACCCCAGCGAAGCCCCCCACTCCGGTGCCGTAATTCCGCCAAAGATGCTGCTGTGCTCACGCCGCAGCCCGGTGTGAAAACGTACACGAGCCCGGGGGGACCAGTGAAGCCGCCCGAAACCGGCCGCCGAGGTCGCGAAGTGCCGCCCATACTCGCGGCGTTGGGTGACGTTTCGGCCCTCCCCGCCGAAGTCCGCCAGGTCGGCGCCGAAATCCACCAGCAAGGTGGGCGTAACCGGCACGTTTTGATGGACGCGTCCGCCCAGCGTGCGGTCGTTGGACCGCCAGCCGTCCGAGATGTGGTGATGGCCCCAGCTTCCGAACAGGCGGACGTCGCCCCACAGGCGATCCCAAGCGTTGTCCAGAGCCCAGGTGAAGCCGCCCCGGCCGACGCCGGCCCAGTTGCCCGGCGGTTGACCCACCGGCCCCGGATCCTCGACGACGAAGTGCCCGTACCGGCCCCGCAGCGACGTCGTCCACGCCTCGGACAAGTTGCGCCCAATAGCGAAAGTGCCGTCCTGATTGCGGAAGTGCGCGCTCGGCCGGTGGCCGTTGGTGTGATCCACTCCGGCAGTGAGATTGTAGAACCACCTCCTGGCGCCCAGCCCGTGCTTCAGGCGGTGCTGTCCCGTCCAATACGTGCCGAGGCCCGTCGACAGCTCCGTCTCGAAGCCCTCTGCCGGCGTATGGGGCCTGATCTCGATGGCGCCGCCCATCGCGTTGGTTCCGTACAACACCGAAGCCGGACCCTGAGTCACGCTGACCGAGGCGGTATCGGCCAGGCTGTAAAAATCAGGCAAGGGGTGGCCCATCAGTCCCATGTAGTCCGGACGCCCGTCAATGACCACGAGAATTCCGGTGTTCGGTGTGCCGCCGACACCGCGGATCGCAACGATTCCGGTCCCATTCTGCGCGATGCCGTAGCCCATGACCCCGCGGCGGGTCACCAACGCCCCCGGCATCAGCCGGTCCACGGCGTCGAACACTGTCCGCGCTCCGGTCTGACCGATCTGAACGGCGCTCGCCACGGCCGGGCCGGCGCCAAGTTCTTCCCGCCGCACGACGATGTTCACCGTCGAATAAACGGGTTCGGGGAGCAGTTCGATGACGACGGCATCCTGAGTCCAGTCATCGAGCCGGACAGTCTTCACGGCGAAGCCGGGCGCCTCGACTCGGATGATGACCGGGGCTCCCGCCTCGGATACGATCCCGCCTTCGGCGTCCGTGGTTCGGGCGCCTTGCCGGCCCACGGTGACGGCGGCGCCGGCGATCGCCGCTCCCTGCGGATCCACCACCTTGATCCGCAACGGCTTGGCGAAAGCGGGGATGGAGAACAACACGACGACCAGAGCGGCAACTCCGATTCTCCGCATGACGGCATGGTAGCACGAAATCGACAATCGTGCTACTGCGCCGCGCCCGAGATCAGCGCCCTCTCCTCTTCACCGGCTCGACGACCGAAAAGTACAGCCGCCGCTCGACCGCGTCCACCCGGTCCAGCCGCACCCTCAACCGGTCGCCAATCGAGTACCGCCGCCGTGTGCGCGCGCCGACGATCTGGCGCGTGCTCTCGTTGAAACCAAACCGGTCCCCGGGCAGCGAATCGACCGGCACCAGCCCTTCTACGAACAGCTCCTCCAGCTCGACGAAAAAACCGAACTTCGTCGTGCTGATGATCAGGGCGGGAAATTCGTCGCCGACGCGCTCGGCCATAAAATTCGCTTTCTTCCATTCGACGAGTTCCCGCTCGGCTTCGTCAGCGCGGCGTTCGCACTCCGAGCAGGATTGGGCGATCTTCTGGAGCTTCGCCGGGGTCAACCCCGAGGGCCGCCGATCCATCCAGGCGCCGAGCACTCGATGCACGATCAAGTCGGGATATCTCCGGATCGGCGAGGTGAAGTGCGTATAGGCGGCGGCGGCCAGCGCGAAGTGTCCCCGGTTCTCTTCGCAGTAGCGGGCCTGCTTGAGCGACCGCAGCATCAGGTAGGTGAGAATGCGTTCTTCCGGCCGCCCTTCAATCTGTGCGACCAGCTTCTGGTAGTTCCGGGAGCTCACCTGGATCTCCTGCCCGGCCAGGACGATGTCCTTGCGGACCTTGCGACCATCCCGCCGCCGCTGCACCTGTGGAAACCGCTTGGCGGAGACCGGACCGATTCCTAGCGACACGCCGAACTGCGCGGCGATCTCCTCGAATTCGATCACCCGCTGCGGATCCGGCGGCTCATGGATACGGTACAGGGTATCCAGACCTGCGTGCGCGAGGTGTGAGGCCACCGCTTCGTTAGCCGCCAGCATGAATTCCTCAATGATCCGGTGAGCGATGTTCCGCGGGCTGCGGGTCACCCCGATCATGGCGCCAAACTCATCGAATTCGATGAGCGGCTCCGGCAGGTCAAAATCGATGGCGCCCCTGCGCCGGCGCCTGCGGTTCAGGACCAGGGCCAGTTCCCGCATCAGCTCGAAACGGCCTGCGAGGGGAGCGTAGCGCTCCCGCAGGCCCTCGTCGCCTTCCAGCAGCAGGTGGACGTTCGTGTAAGTCATGCGTTCGGCGCTGCGAATGACGCCGCGCACAAACCGCTGCGACACCACGTCGCCCCGGCGGTCAATCTCCAGCAGCACCGACATGACCAGCCGGTCCACGCCGGGGTTGAGCGAGCAGATGCCGGTGGACAGCTCCAGCGGCAGCATCGGCACGGCGCGGTCGGGGAAGTAGACGCTGTTGCCGCGGAGCGCCGCTTCCTGATCCATCGGTCCGCCCGGACGCACGTAATGACTGACGTCGGCAATATGAACGTGAAGGGCAAAATGGCCGTTGTCTAGCCGGTCTACCCAGACGGCGTCGTCGAAGTCGCGCGCCGTCTCGCCGTCGATCGTGACCACATCCAGGCCGCGAAAATCGCGGCGGCCGGCGAGGTCCGACTGGCTAATCACAGCCGGCACACTCTGCGCCTCCTCGAGGACCTCCGGGGGAAAGCGGTGCGGAATGTGGTGCTTGCGAATGATGATCTCCACATCCACCCCGAAGTCGCCCGCGCGGCCCAGCACTTCGATCACGCGGCCCACCGGAGGCTCGTCCCTCTTCGGGAATTCGAGCACTTCCACGTTGACGATCAGGCCGTCCAGCTCTTCAGCGGTCGATGCCTCGAAGCGGCCGGCGCCGATCCGGTCCGCCGCCGGCCCGGCCGGAGGCTTTTCCAAGCCCTCCGGAATGCGGATCCAGCTACGGAGACGGTCGTCGTGCGGCTCGACATAGTTGCCGCGCCGCCGGAGGCGGAACGTGCCGACAACCGTCGGATGGCCCCGCTCGAGGATGCGAACCACCTCGCCTTCGGCCCGCCCGTCCCGGTCCACGCGGATCAGGCGGGCCATCACACGGTCGCCGTGCATCGCATTGCGCACTCCCGACGGCGGCAGGTAGATATCCCCCTCGATTCCTTCCAGAGGCCGCTCCGCGATCAGAAAGGCATATCCGTCGCGGTGAACCTGAAGGCGCCCGGTGACGCGGGCATAAGACGGCTGCACCACCGCCTCCATTATAGGAGTGCCGGTGGCGCGTCCCTCAGCAGGCCGCTGAAAAGGGGCCCGCAAGCTGAAGCATGCGCCCCCGGCCGGCGGTTGGGTGTCGATCCAGCCGATGCGTGGGAATGCCCTACAATCGCTCAGGAGGGCCCACAGATGGATGTGTATCTGGTGCAGCATGGCGCGGCCAAGAGCGAGCCAGAAGATCCCCAGCGCGGCTTGACCGACCAGGGGCGGAGCGACGTCGAGAAGGTAGCCCGGTTTCTGAAGCCGCTCAATCTGGCGCTCGAAGCCATCGAGCACAGCGACAAACTCCGCGCACGGCAGACGGCCGAAATCTTGGCGCAACATCTGCGCGCCGTGCGCGGTACACGGCAGGCCGGCGGGCTCGCGCCGAACGACGACATCGAGCCGGCGTTTCAGCGGCTTTGCGAAGCAGCGGGCCCGTTGATGCTGGTCGGACACCTGCCGCATCTGAGCCGCCTGGCGAGTCGTCTGCTCGGACTGCCGCCCGAGCGTCCTGCGGTGCAGTTTCAGATGGGCGGTGTGGTGCGGTTGAGTCGCGACGAAAGCGGGCACTGGGCTGTCCGGTGGATGATCGTGCCGGAACTCCTCGCCGCGGCGGGATAGTCCCAACGCCTCCCGCTGTCCGCGGGGCCGGCTCCGCCCGCGCGGGGCGCTCGGGCCCCCGAGGCGATTCACGCCCGGTTGCCGCCCGGGTCTGCCGTCGCCGCTGTGTCGAAAATGCCGACTTTATCCCGGCGCATATCAGAAGGGCTCCGGCGGCGGCGAGCTCTCTGCCAGGCGCCGAGAATTCGTCCCGCCGCCGGCGTGGCGGCGCCGGCGCTCCGCTCCACCTGAATTTTCATCGTGACGAAACTGTCCTGTTGATCCGCTGTGTCGGCCTTGTCGCCCCGAGACAAGTTCTGATATAGTCGAACCCAGCAGTGCGGTTTGAGGTTGTTACGGAATCAGTGTCCGGACAACTCGGGCAAGAAAGGACGGTGTCTAGTGAGTTCAAAAAAAGACCCTGACGTTCGCAAGACGCCAAAAGCCGGTGTCTCACGCCGCGGCTTTATTCGCGGCGTGGGGATTGGCGGAGGCGCCCTCGGAACAGGAATACTGCAGCCCGAAGCCGACGCGGCACAAGCCGGCGGCCAACTGCTAGGGCCCGGTGAAGTGCCGGTCAAGCTTTGGGTCAACGGCCAACAACACGATTTGAAACTGGAGCCGCGCGTCACCCTGCTGGATGCGCTCCGCAACTACCTGCACTACACGGGCGCCAAACGCGTGTGCGACCGGGGCACATGCGGGGCGTGCACCGTCATCGTGGACGGCAAAGCCGTTTACGCCTGCACCATGCTCGCCATCGACGCCCAGGGCCGGAACATCGTGACGGTCGAAGGGTTGTCGAAAGGCAGCGAACTGCACCCGGTCATGAAGGCGTTCGTCAACCACGATGCCCAGCAATGCGGTTTCTGCACGCCCGGCTTCGTGGTAGCGGCAAAGAGCTTTTTGGACGCGAATCCGAAACCGACCTATGAGCAGGTCAAAGACGGTCTCGGCGGCAACCTTTGCCGATGCGGCACGTACGTCGGCATCCGGCAGGCCGTGCTCGAGGCGGCTAAGGAGATGGGAGGTTAGACATGCCCGAGTACAAATGGCCCCCGATGAATCAGCGCCGCATCATGGGCAAGCCGGTGAACCGGGTCGACGGTCCGGCCAAGGCCAGCGGCGCCGCTAAGTACAGTCAGGACATCAAACGTCCCAACATGCTCTACGGCGCGATTCTGACATCTCCTCACGCACACGCCAGAATTCGCAGCATCGACACGAGTGCGGCGGAGAAAAGTCCCGGTGTGACGGCCGTCCGCGTCATCTCCGGCCCCGGCACCGAGATTCAGTGGGCGGGGACCGAGATCGCGGCCGTGGCGGCGGAGCGCGAGGAGCTCGCCCGTGATGCGATCCGCAAGATCAAGGTGGACTACGAGATCCTCGATCATTTCGTGAAAGAGGAGAATCTCGCCGAGGCACAGCGGCGGAACCTCGCCAAGCCCGCCGGCGAAGTCATAACCGGCGATCCCGATCAGGCCTTCAAAGAGGCGGATTTTGTTAGCGAAGGCGAGTACGGGATCCCGGTGCTCACCCACTGCTGTCTGGAATCGCACGGCCAGGTGGTCTCCTGGAACGGAGATAAGATCGAGTACTTCCCCTCCACCCAGAACGTGTCGGGCATCGGCGGCGATCTGGCCAAAGCTCTTGAGATTCCGGCCACTAATGTGCATACCCACCAGGACCACATGGGCGGGGGGTTTGGCAGCAAGTTCCAGTCGGACCGCTGGGGCGCCGAAGCCGCCCAGCTTTCCAAAGCCTCTGGGGGAAGGCCGGTCAAGCTGCACCTGGACCGGCGGACCGATCTCGAAATCGCCGGCTGCCGGCCTTCGTTCTTCGGCAAGATCCGCCTCGGCGCCAAAAAAGACGGCACGATTACCGTCTGGGAGTCCGAGACTCGCTCGACCGGCGGCTTTGGCGGCGGCGGCTTGAATGCCCAACTCGTCCCGTATGTCTTCTCGAAAATCCCCAACAAGCGGTTCAATCACACCGCTATCTCCACCAACGCGGGGGGAGCGCGCGCCTGGCGGGCGCCCAATCACCCGCAAGTGTCCTTCCTGACCTGTGCAGCGATGGAAGATCTGGCGGCCAAGATGAAGATGGACCCGCTGGAACTGTTCATCAAGAACGCTGACTACACGGATCGCCCGGAAGTCTACCGTTCGCAGCTCCGGAAGGCCGCTGAGATGGTCGGCTGGTCCAAGAACTGGCACCAGCGCGGCGATTCCGGCCCGGGCCCGGTTAAGCGCGGACTGGGTATCGGCGTCGGCACCTGGAGCGGTCTCGGTCATAACGCCCAGTGCCGAACCACGATTCATCCCGACGGCAGCGTCGAGGTTGAGTTGGGCAGCCAGGATCTCGGCACCGGCACGCGGACGATCATTACGCAAACGGCCGCCGAAAGCCTCGGCCTCGGAATGAAGGACATCACGCTGAAGATCGGCGACAGCAACTACCCGCAAGCCGGCGCCTCAGGTGGCTCGACCACCGTCGGCGGCACTTCGGCCGCGACCCGCAAATCCACGCTCAACGCCCTCGAAAAGCTCTTCGAGGCGGTGGCGCCGAGTCTGGGGGTCCAGCCGGACCAACTGGAAGCCGTCGAAGGCAAGATCCAGGTCAAGGGCGATTCCTCCAAGAGCCTGAGCTGGCGGGAAGCGTGCCGGAAATTGGGCGTTACGCCGATCACCGCCATGGGTGAGAACAACCGGCGCAGTCCCGGCGGCCTGATCGATGGCGGCGTCGGCGGCGTACAGATCGCCGATGTATCGGTAGACATCGAGACGGGCCTGGTCAAGATCAACAAAATGGCCATCGCGCAGGACTGCGGCCTCATCATTAACCCCAAGACCGCCGCCAGCCAGTGCTACGGCGCTTGCATCATGGCCATCTGCGGCGCCTTGATGGAGGAACGCATCATGGACGCGCAGACCGGCCGGTTTCTCAACGCCGACATGGAATTCTACAAGCTGGCCGGCATTAAAGACATTGGAGAGATCGAGGTCCATCTCGACATCACTCCCGAGCATGATGCGCGGGGCGTGGTCGGCCTCGGCGAGCCTCCGGTCATTCCCGGAATCGCCGCCATCTCCAACGCGGTCGCCAACGCCATCGGCGTCCGCGTGCCGCACGTTCCGCTGACACCGGACAGGGTGCTCGCCGCCCTGGAAAGGAGGAGAGCGTAATGCAGGCATTTGAATATGCAAGGCCGACAACCCTCCAGGAGGCCCTCAGGCTGCTGGGCTCTTCCTGGGAAGAGGCCAACGTTTTGGCGGGTGGGACCGACCTCATCAGCTTGATGAAGGAGTACATCCACACGCCGAAACGGGTGGTCAGCATCAGGGGCATCAAGGAGCTGGGCGGCATCGAAAAGACGTCTGCCGGCCTGCGGATCGGCGCGACGGTGACCGTCGATGAGCTGCTCAACCACCCCGATGTCCGCAAGGAGTATCCCTCGTTAGTCCAGGCGGCTCAGGGCATCTCCAGCATGCAGATCCGCAACATGGGCACCGTCGGCGGCGATCTCTGCCAGCGGCCCCGTTGCTGGTACTTCCGCAACGGCTTCGGACTGCTGGCGATGAAGGACGGCAAGAGCCTGGTGCCGAACGGAGAGAACCGCTACCACGCGATCTTTCCGAAAGGCTCCGCCTACTTCGTCAGCGCATCGAGCTTCGGCCCGCCGCTGATCGCGCTCGGAGCGAAGGTTAAAATCGCTTCGCCGTCCGGGACCCGCGAGGTCGACCTGGAAAAGTTCTTCCTGGCGCCGCCAAACGAGTCGAGCCGTGAGATCGATCTCAAGCCCAACGAGATTCTCACGGAAATCCTTGTGCCGGCGGCGGGCGTGAAGAACGCTACCTACGAGGTCCGGCAAAAAGAGGCTCTGGACTGGCCGCTGGTCACAGCGTCGGTGGCGCTGAAGATGAGCGGCAATCGGGTCTCCAGCGCCCGCGTCGTGATGGGCCATGTCGGGCCGACGCCGGTGGTCGCCTCCGGCGCGGCAAAATCGCTGGCCGGCAAAACCATCAACGAATCGGTCGCCGAGAGGGCCGGACAGGAGGCGGTGGCCGGCGCCAAGCCATTGAGCGGCAACCGCTACAAGGTGCAATTGGCCCGGACCGCGGTCAAACGCGCCATCCTGGCGGCGGCCGGCTGAAGGAGGTGAGCGCATGGAGTACTCCGGATTGCCCATCATCGACGACGACCGTTGTGAATTCCTGCGCTGGAAGGGGATGTTCATCGACGCCGACTGGCATCCGTCGGTCCCCCACAGTGGTGACCGTCTTTTCTGGTGCCATAAGACCCAGACCTGCCTGGGACCGGACGGCAGGATCGCCGACGACTACGAGTGCAACGAATCCCGGTCCTGTTACCGGCCGCTTTAGGCCAATAGCAGAAGCCGCCCCTCACGGCGCCGACACAAGCTCGCCGTGAGGGACAGCTTCATGTTATACTCAACAGTAAAGAAAACTCAGAGGAGACTTGGGATGCGAAATTCACTGCCCGTTTGTGTTGTCTTTGTCCTCACCTCCGCTCTCGCTCTCGGCGGCTCACTGCCTGAGACCAGCCTGCGCGGGGCCTATGTGGAAGCGCGCACTGCGGATGTCTTCACCGGCCCCTGCTTCGCCAACGGAGAAGCCGGTTTGACCGGAGACCTCGCTGTCTTCGGCTGGAGGATTGACCAGGGTGCCTGGCAAGGCGTCCGTCTCGATGGTCTCGGCATCGTGGGCGCTGTGAAGGCCAGCGATACGCTGGGCTATGTGTCCGGCAATCCGTACCCGGTCAAGTCCGTGCTGATCATCGATGAACGCGCCAACCCCGAGCAGCGGCGGGCCTTGCAGAGCTTCGCGCAGCGAATGGCCGGCGACCTCCTCAATGACGTTGTTCGGATTCACTATCGCCCGATTGACTTGCACGTCGAGGACGGCAATATTCACAGTGCCCGGGCCACCCTGGTGGCTGGCGACATGGCGACGATCCGGACCCGCGCCATTCGCGCCAAGGATCACATTTGCAGCAACGAAGAGGTCTGGTACCTGCCTCTGACCAAGCTCGAACACGCCATGCCCGCTTACACGCTGGCGCACGGTTTTCAGGGTGATGGGCTCGGCACGAAGTGGAGCGCTCCAGACCAGCGCAGCGCCTTCGTCGGCACATTCCATTACCACGACTAACTGCGACGGGCTGGATTCGGGGTGGGGACCCGCGGGCTCTGTGTCGAACCCTCGCAAGTAGAATGTAGGGTTGCTCGATGTCCCGCTGATCCTCGCCGGCTCGTTGTTGACGCTGGGTGCCGCCTATTCGCTCGGCGCACTAGTCCTCCCGCAGGCCGGCATCCCTAACACGCTCCGGCTGGCGGCCGGAGCCCCGCTCCTCAGTCTTCTCGTATTGTTGCTGCTCGTCACTGGGGCGGCCGGCGTCTGGGTCCTCGCTGGGCTGCTGATGGCGGCGCTGCTGCCGCTATTCCGGGCCAGACCGGCCATCCCCCGGCCGGCGTGGTCCTCCCGGGCATTCGCTATGGTGATCGGGGGCTTTGCCCTCATCTACTTCATCCACGCCCTGGCCCCGGAAACTCAGCCCGACTCGTACACCTACCATCTCGGCCTCGTGCGCGAGTGGCTGAGGCTCGGGGGCTTCCCGGACCGGGTCGGGTTCTACGAGACGCTGCCCCAAGGTCTGGAGATGCTGTTCCTGCCCGCATTCGCGATCGGACGCCACTCGGCAGCTAAGCTCGTTCACTTTGGCTTCCTCCTCGCCACAGTGCCGTTGTTCTTTTTCGCCGCCCGGAAGCTCAACTTGCCGGATCAGGCGGCCGCCACAGCCGCGGTGTTGTATTTCTGTGCTCCGGTGACCGGCATCAGTGGCACGGCGGCTTACAACGATGCGGCGCTGGTGTTTTTCGTGCTGGCGACCTTCTGCTTGTTGCTCGCATGGGAGCGCGAAGGCCACGACCGGTATCTGCTGGCGGCGGGTCTGACCGCGGGCTTCTGCTACGCCGTCAAGGTCACGGGATTGATTGTGGCGCCGGCGGCGCTCGCCGTCCCGCTTTGGCGGCGCCGGCGGAGAGAGTGCCTCTGGCTGGCCGCGGGCGCCGCATTGCTGATCGCCCCGTGGATGCTCCGAAACCTGGTATGGACCGGGAATCCGGTGGCGCCGTTGTTCAACTCCTGGTTCCCGAACCCGTATTTCCACGCTGCGACGGAGCGCCACCTGGCAGCCTCCTTGCGCACCTACGGCGGCGTGGAGGCGGCAAACCTGCTCGTCGAGCTGGCGATTCGAGGCCAGAAACTTCAGGGCTTGATCGGGCCGGTGTTCCTGCTGGGGCCCCTGGCGCTGCTGGCGTTGCGCCGGCGGGCGGGCCGCATTGTCCTGGCAGCGGGCGCCGTCGTGGCAGTGCCCTGGCTGTTCAATATCGGGGCCCGTTTCCTGATGCCCGCACTGGCGTTTGTATCTCTGGCGTTAGCAATGGCTCTGCCCCGCAGGCTTAGCGTCGTCGCCGCCGGGCTCCAAGCCTTGTTCTGTCTGCCCGCGGTCGTCGCTCAGTATGCCGACCCTCACGCCTGGACGCTGAAGGGCCTTCCCTGGCGTGCCGCCTTGCGCCTGCAAAGCGAACCGGACTACCTGCGGCAACACCTCTGGCAGTATCGCGTGGCGGAATTGGTGCAGAAGAGCGTACCGGCCGGCACACCCATCTTCGATCTGACCGGAGCCGCCTCGGCCTACTTCGACGCCGTGGCGGTCGGGCCCTGGCAGTCAGCCGCAGGGGAACGAATGGTTGACGCCCTCCGCGCGGGCGCCGCCGGGCGCCGCGAGCCCTTGACGAAGCTCAGCGCGACCTGGCCGCGACAGCCTCTCCAAGCAGTCAGAATTCGCCTGGCGCATCCCCGCGATCGGTCTTGGAGCGTGCAGGAGGTGGAGCTGAGCGACGGGACCGACAACATAGCCGTCGATCCGCAATGGCGAGTTTCGGCCGGGACCAACATTTGGGAAGCGCCGCTGGCCTTTGACGGCAACCTGACGACGCGCTGGTCAACCCGAACATCCGCAGATGGCCGCCCTTACCTCGAGCTGCGCCTCAATGAGCCGAAGACCCTCACCCGGGCGACCCTGTTTACCCTCGGGGCCGATGCCCGCTTCGATGTCGAGTTCTTCGGCCAGGCGCCGGACGGCGCATGGCGCCTTCTTTCCACCGAGCTCAGCGTCGTGCCCTGGCCCCGCTTGAACTTGCGCCGGAGCGCCGCGCAGGCGCTCGCCCACGAGGGGATCCGGTACATTTTGGGGCCGGTCGTGAGTCTGGAATTCGCGCCGCTGGGAAAGGATCTCGCCGAACACGCCTCCGACTGGGGTCTCGACGTCGTCGGCGTGGCGCACGGGGTGTGCCTTTTGCGCCTGCGCGAGGACATCTTCCAGCGGCCCGGGCGGCTTCAGTCCTTTTTCAGCCTCTCTGAAAACGACTCCCGAACCTTCCGGACCTTGGGCAGAGCATTGACCACAACGTACGGCTGCATCGGGTTCCGCTTAACGAAATCCTGGTGGTAGTCCTCGGCCGGGTAGAACTTCTCCAGCGGCGTCACCTCGGTGACAATCGGTTTGCTGAAGATCTTGGCTTCTGTCAGTTGAGCGAGGTAAGCCTCGGCGATCCGCTTCTGCTCCTCGTCGATATAAAAGATGGCCGAGCGGTACTGCCGCCCGTAATCCGGCCCTTGGCGGTTCAACTGCGTCGGATCATGGGCGACAGAGAAGAATACCTTCAGAAGCTGATCGTATGTCATCCGCGAAGAGTCGTACGTGATCTCGATCGCCTCGGCGTGGTCGGTCCGGCCCATGCTGACCGCTTCGTAGTTGGCGGTCTCGGCTGTGCCGCCCGCGTAGCCGGAAATCACTTCCTCTACGCCCGCCAACTGCTCGAAGACCGCCTCGGTGCACCAAAAGCATCCCCCGGCCAGCACCGCTTTCTTTTTACCCGAGGACTCTGTCGGTCGCTCGCGGACCACCGGATCGGGGAAACTCTCAGCCGGCACGCCTCCGCCGGCCGCACATGCAACCTGCGATGTCCACATAAGCACCAGCAACCCTCCGAAAAGATGGAATCTCCAATTGGCTTCCGCCATGATGGCGCCCTCTTCATACGCATAGATGCGTCGCACGGGCCGCCGGATTCCTAGGGGCGTTGGCCGGCGTGCAACAATTCCCCCGGGCTAACGCCGGCCGGCGCCGTCGTTAAGTGATCTCGCAATCGCCTCGGCAATCTGCTTGCCGTGCAGCCGGCCGTTTTCGATGAAAATCTCGTTCGTGTTCATGCCGGCCACAATGACCCCGGCCAGGTGGATGCCTTGGCGCGCGCTCTCGAACGTCTCCGGATCAGTGTAGGGACGCTGCGTCTCCGGCTCCAGGGTGATGCCGTGGGCGGCCAGGAATTCGATGTCGGGGTGGTAGCCCGTCATGGCGAAGACGAAATCATTCTTCAGGGTCACCACGCCTTCCGGCGTCTCGATATCGATCTCCTCGTTGCGGATCTCCGTGACGCGGGCGTTGAAGTAAGCCTTGATCTCGCCGCTCTTGATCCGATTCTCGATGTTCGGCTTGATCCAGTACTTGATGCTGTCCGACAACGACGCGCGCCGGTGAATCAGCGTCACCCGCGCCCCCGTCCAATGCAACTCCAAGGCGGCGATGGCGGCGGAGTTCCTTCCGCCGATGACCGCCACATCGTGGTGGTAGTAAGGGTGGGCCTCCTTGTAGTAGTGGATCACTTTCGGCAGGTTCTCGCCCGGCACGTTCAGCAGATTCGGGCGGTCATAGTAGCCGGTGGCGAGAATCACCTTTTTCACGCGGTAGCAGCGCCGCTGGCCGCGGCGGTCCGTCGTCCGAATCGAAAAGTTGCCGTCGCTGCCCTCGATGCCGTCCACCCGCTCGTACTGGTGAATGTTCAGCCGGTACAGGTCGGCCACGCGGCGGTAGTACTTCAGCGCCTCAACCCGGACGGGCTTCTCGTTCAGCGACGTCATCGGAATGTCGCCGATCTCCAAAAGCTCCGGCGTGGTGAAGAACACCATCTGTGTGGGGTAGTTGTAAATCGAGTTCACCACGCAGCCTTTGTCGAAGATGATCTCCCGGAGGTTCCGGCGCTTCAATTCGATCCCGCATGCCAACCCCGTCGGCCCCGCCCCCACAACGGCTACGTCGAACTCCCTCACAGCAGCGCCTCCACCGAGGCGTAAACCTTCTCAAGCGCCGCCGCCAGAGCCGCGGCGTCTTTTCCGCCCGCCTCCGCGATATCGGGCCGGCCGCCGCCTTTACCCCCGACTTCCCTGGCGACCTCGCCGAGCAGCTTGCCGGCGTGGATCTTCGCCGTGAGGTCCTTGGTCACCGCCGACACCAAGGCGATGTTGGAATCGTCGGCGGAGGCCAGCACCACGACCGCGGATTTCCATCTGCTCCGCAGTACGTCCGCCAGCGCCCGCATTTGCGGGCGATCCATGCCGTCCACCCGCGCCGCCAGCACCCGGACTCCTTTCAGCACGCGGGCCTGGCTCTCCAGTGCGCCGACCCGGGCCTGCGCCGCCTGCCTCTTCAGTTGCTCGATCTGCTTTTCCAAAGCCTTCTGCTGGGCCAGCATCCGCTCGACGTACTCGACCACTTCCGGCTCCGATGCCCGAAGCAGTTGCGAGACGCGGGCGAGCGCACCGGACATCTGCTGGAAGCATTCCAGCGCCCCCTCGCCCGTGATCGCTTCGATCCGGCGCACGCCCGCAGAAATGCTCCCCTCATAAGTGATCTTGCACAAGCCGATCTCGCCCGTCCGCCCGACATGCGTGCCGCCGCAAAGCTCCCGGCTGAAATCGGCCACCGACACGACTCGCACCCGGTCGGCGTACTTTTCGCCGAACAGCGCCATGGCCCCCGTAGCGACGGCTTGGTCCAGGTCCATGACATCCGTCGTCACCGGAGAGTCCGACAGGATCCGCTCATTGATGAGCCGCTCGACCTCGGCGATCTCTTCGGGATCCATGGCCGTATAGTGCGTGAAATCGAAGCGGAGGCGCGCCGGTTCCACCACGCTCCCCGCCTGCTTGACATGCGGGCCCAGAACCCGGCGCAGCGACGCGTGCAGCAGATGCGTCGCCGTGTGGTTGCGCATGGTGGCCTGGCGCCGCTTCGCATCCACCTCAGCCAGCAGCCGGTCGCCGGCGCGGATCGGAACCAAGGTCTTGACCCGATGGACACTGACGCCGCGCACCGGCGCGTAAGTGTCGAGCACCGCAGCCGCCTTCTCCCCGCTGCCGAGCAGGAGCTCGCCCCGGTCGCCGATCTGGCCGCCCGCTTCGGCGTAAAACGGCGTCCGGTCGAGGACCACCTCGCCCTCGGCGCCCGCCGGAAGCTCGTCGGTTTCCCGGCCGGCGGCGATCAGGGCCGTAACCGTCCCTTCAGCCAGCAGGGCCTGATAGCCCAGAAATTCCGTCTCCCCCTGCCGCTGCAAGCGCTGGAAGACGGGGCTGATCTGCGCTTTGTCGGCCCCCCGCCAGGAGGCGCGGGCCCGGGCCCGCTGGTCCTCCATGGCCCGGTTGAACCCCTCCATGTCGAGGGTCAGACCGATCTCCCGGGCCATCTCCTCCTGCTCGTCCACCGCCAGACCGTAGGTATCGTAGAGCTTGAACGCCACCGCCCCGGGCAAAACGCCGCCGGCGGCCGATTTGGCCTCGTCATGGAACACCCGCTCGGCCACCTGAAAGGTGCTCGCGTAGCGATGCTCTTCGTCCTTGACGATTCGCGCCACCCGGTGGACGCTTTCCATCAGTTCCGGATAGGCGGGCTTCATCAGTTCGGCCACGAAGCCCGTGAGCTGGTACAGGAAGGGCTCTTCACAGCCGGCCCGGCGCGCGTGGCGCATGGCCCGGCGCATGATCTTGCGGAGCACGTAACCGCGGCCGTCGTTGGCGGGCACCACGCCATCATGGATCAGGAACGCCGCCGCGCGCGCATGGTCGGCAGCGATGCGTAGGGCCGCGTCCGTGCGGGGGTCCTCCCCATAGCTCACATTCATCAGTTCGGCGGCGCGCTGAACTATCGGCGCCAGCAGGTCCGAGTCGTAATTCGACAACTTGCCCTGAAGAATGGCAGCCGTCCTCTCCAGGCCCATGCCGGTGTCGATCGAGGGCCGGGGCAGCGGCTTGAGCCTCCCCTCGGCATCCCGGTCGAACTGCATGAAAACCAGGTTCCAGATCTCTACATAGCGCCCCCCGGCGTCGCTCGGGAATTGCTCATGCTCGTGCCCCGGCTCGCCCGTGCCCGGCCCAAGATCGTAGTGGATTTCCGAGCAGGGGCCGCACGGGCCGGTCTCGCCCATCTGCCAGAAGTTGTCCTTCTCGCCGCACCGGTAGATCCTGTCCGCCGACAGACCCGCAATCTTTCGCCAGAGCTCTTCCGCCTCGTCGTCCTCGCGGAAAATGGTGATATAGAGCCGGTCCCTGGGGAGGCCGAAGTCCTTCGTTACAAGCTCCCAGGCAAATTCGATGGCTTCGGCCTTAAAGTAATCCCCGAAGGAGAAATTGCCCAGCATCTCGAAGAAGGTGTGGTGCCGCCGCGTATAGCCGACGTTCTCCAGGTCGTTGTGCTTGCCGCCGGCGCGGACGCACTTCTGCGAGGAGGTCGCCCGCGTGTAATCGCGCTTCTCCAGGCCCAGGAAGACGTCTTTGAACTGGTTCATCCCGGCGTTGATGAACAGCAACGTCGGGTCGTTGATCGGAACTAACGTCGAACTGCGGACGACCCGGTGCCCGCGCTGGGCGAAGAAGTCCAGAAACTTCTGGCGGATTTCATGACCGGTCATTCAATCTTATTGTGGCATAGCGGGTTAGACGTGGCCGGTCGCCTTCGCCCCGAGGCCCGGCCGTGGCGCGCCGGCTGAGGACGGCCCCCGGACCCGGCTCACATCCCCACCAGCGGTCTCAGCACCTCCACCTCGGCGACGTCCTTCACCATGATGTTCAGGAACAGGCCCCGGGGTTCCAGCGAATCCATCAGCAGCCGCAACTCCTCCGGGGTGAACGAACCCCGAATCAGAAGCGGCCTCCCAGCCGCTTGCGTCCGCTGAAAGTAGGGCACCATCTGCCGCAGCGGCGGGCCAATGGCGTCGTGATTGATCTCGAGGCACCGGATCTCTTCGATCTCCAGGAAGGCGTCCAGCAGGAACATCGAGGTCGAATGCAGATGGATGAAGCTGGCGGCGAAACGGCGGGCCAGCATACGGTCCACCGGTTGCACGAAGCGGCGGTACAGAGATGGCGAGAGCACGGCGGTGGCGTCCTCCTGCATGCGGATGATCGGGCCCGGGGCCCAGAGCGAATACTGGGCATCGAAATAGCCGCCGTGAAACAGCGGCAGTCCCTTCCAGATCTCGTCGGTGATCTCGCAGAAGATCTCACCCAAACGCCACAGCAGCTCGGCCGTCTTGTCCGGCTCGTCGGTGAAATCGAGCACGCTCTCGGTGTGTCCCCGCAGGACCGCGTGCAGGTCGGTCGGGCCCAGCTCCGGCCCGTGGCTGACAGGAAAAGTTCCTTGCGAGACCCGGACCAGCGCGCCGGCAAATTCCACGTATTTGCGGAACCAGGGGTCGTCGCGGTCCAGGCGAACCTGCAACGCCTCATCGAGCGAGCGGTGCTGCTCCTCCCCCAGCACAGTCTGCGGCAGGATGCGCATCCGGCAGCCAATCATTCCCGGAAGCCAGGGCACCGCCGCTTGCGCCGGACAGGCGCCGCGAATCAGGTCGTCATCGATGAGTTCCCCTTCGCGCAGGATCCGCAGATGGTCCTCAAGGAAAGCCGCCGGATCGATCATCTCCGGGGTCAGATAACCCCCGGGCGCCCAGGCCCGGCACGCCGCAAACTCACCGAGCGGAAACCACCCCACCAGTGAAAACCCAACTAAGGGACGGCGGACGTCGCCGCGGCTCCAGAAGAGTCTGTACCGCTCGATCTTAGCCGGGTCGTTTCCAAACCGAGCTGCCGGCATTCACCATTCTCCGCTGCCGGCGCCGGTCGCCGGAACGACAGACACTCTGCTCCCGCCCCCAACCCTCCGGCTACAGACCCGCCGCTATCTCCGCCAGCACGCGTTGCACCTCGGCCGCCGGGTCCGCAGCGCGGATGATCTGCCGCCCGATCACAATGTAGTCCGCGCCGTTGCGAATCGCTTCCGCCGGTGCGGCCACACGCTTCTGGTCCCCCTTGGCCGCGCCGGAAGATCGCACACCCGGCGTGACCACAATGGCGCCCGGGCCGGCAAGCTTCCTCACCTCCGCCACCTCCAGCGGCGAGCAGACGATGCCGTCCACCCCCGCCTCGCACGCCTTCCGCACCCGCAGGCGCACCAGCTCGGCGACCGTGCACGGATAGCCGAGGTCGGCCAGATCCTCAGCATCGAAGCTCGTCAGCACCGTCACCGCCAGCAGTTGAAGCGGCGCCTCTCCCCTGCCCTCGACCGCCGCGCGCATCAACGGCCCGGAGCCGTGGATCGTCAAGAATCGGGCGCCCACGCCCGCCACTTGACGGACCGTCCGCTTGACCGTCTCGCCGATGTCATAGACCTTCAGGTCCAGGAAAACCTCTTTGCCTTCCCGAACCAGTTCCCGCACCATGTCCATTCCCGCAGCAGCGTACAGTTCCATGCCGACCTTGAAAATGCGGACGCTGTCGCCGAGCTGACGGACCAAACCCCAAGCCTCCGCCGCCGAACCCACGTCCAGCGCCACGATGATGGGATTCTTCATAGCAGGCGAACCGGCCGGTCCCGGCGCGGAATCACCCGGCCGATCCGGCGCGCCGCCGGAATTGCCTGCTCGATGACCGCGGCCGATTCTTCCGGCAGTGACATTAACAGGCCGCCCGAGGTCTGCGGATCGTGCAACAGATTGACCAGCGGCTCACTCAGCTCACCGGCGAACTCAACGTCGCAGGCGGCGAACGAACGGTTATTCTTTAACCCCCCTGGCAGCGCCCCGGCTTCCGCGTACTCGAGCGCCCCATCCAGAAGAGGCACTTGCCGGGAGTCGATTTCGAGCGTGACGCCGCTGGCCAGCGCCACCTCGCGTGCGTGGCCCACCAGCCCGAAGCCGGTCACGTCCGTACAACCATGCACCACTACGCCCCCCATCGCCTCACCGGCGGCGCGGTTCAGCTCCAGCATGTTGCGGATCGACGCCTCTACGTGGGCTGCAGCGGCGATGCCCCGCTTCAGAGCCGTGGAAATCACGCCCGTCCCGACCGGCTTGGTCAGCACCAGCAGATCGCCCGGACGGGCGCCCGCGTTCCTCAGCACTTTCGAGGGATGCACGGCTCCGGTGATGGCGTAGCCGAATTTCATCTCGGCGTCGTTGATGCTGTGTCCGCCTACCAGCACACAATCCGCCTCACGCAGCTTTTCGGCGCCTCCGGTCAGAATCTCTGCCAGGATCTCCGTATCGCCGTCGCCCGGAAACGCCACGATGGAAAGCGCACAAATGGGCCGCCCCCCCATGGCATACACGTCACTCAAGGAGTTGGCGGCCGCGATGGCCCCGTAAGTGTAAGGATCGTCGACGATTGGGGTGAAAAAGTCCACCGTCTGAATGAGGGCGCACTCCGCCGAAAGCTTGTACACGCCCGCATCGTCGGCCGTGTCGAAGCCAACCAAGACCTTCTCGTTGCTCACGCGCGGCACCCGGCCGAGCACCTGGTCCAAGATGCTTGGACTCAGTTTGGACGCTCAACCGGCGGCCTTCACGTGCGCCGTTAACCTCGCGTCGCGCATGAACCTTCAGTGTAGCGAAGCGCTGCGGCTGATATGGAGCGGCCGCCACCCGGAGGAGAGGTTGACAGAGGGGATTATTTCTAATATTCTGGAATCATGAAATCTGAGCCGCCCGGCGACCTCGCTCACCTGGCCGAGCGCTTCGCCGCCCTGGGCAGCGACGTCCGCGTCCGCATCCTCCGGCTCTTGCTCGCCGCCCATCCGCAGGGATTGGTGGTGGGCGATATTCAGGCCCAACTCGGCATCCCCAGTTCCACGCTGTCGCACCATCTGGACAAGCTCAAAAGCCAGGACCTGGTCCAGGTCCGCCGCGAGCGCCAGTTCCTCCGGTACACCGCCAACACCAAGACTCTCCAAGCCATCCTCGAGTTCCTGTTTGCCGAGTGTTGCTCCCGAAACAAGGCCGTCGCCGCCGAGGAGATCATTTCAGTATGCCGCTAGCCAGGATTCTTGTTCTTTGCACCGGCAATTCCTGCCGCAGTCAGATGGCCGAGGGCTTCCTAAAATCCTTCGACCCTGACTTGCAAGTGTATTCGGCGGGCACTCAACCGGCGCCTCAAACCCATCCTTATGCCGTGCGTGTCATGGACGAGATCGGGATCGATATCAGCCACAGCGCGCCGAAGAACGTAGATCAGTTCATCGGCCAGCCCTTCGACTGGGTCATCACCGTCTGCGACGGCGCCGCCCGCGATTGCCCGGCGTTCAGCGGGCCGGTCAAACGTCGTCTGCACATCGGATTTGACGATCCGGCTAAAGCCCAGGGCATGCCGGAGCAGGTGCTGGCCGTGTTTCGGCGCGTGCGGGATGAAATCGCCGATCAGTTGCGCCGGCTGTACGAAACTCAAATCAAGAAAGGACCGGTTCAGTGACCGATCAGAGCATCAAGAACACAGTCAGGCAGAGATACGGTGGGGCGGCGCTGCGCGTCATCGGCGGCGGGGCTCCCTGCTGCGGGCCCTCCGGCGAATGCGGGCAGCCTGATCCGATCACTTCCGACCTCTATACCGCCGATGAAGCCGCGGCGGTGCCGGAGGAAGCCCTCCGCGCTTCGCTGGGCTGCGGCAATCCCACGGCCCTGGCGGCACTCAAGCCGGGCGAGGTGGTGCTCGATCTCGGTTCCGGTGGCGGCATCGACGTCCTGCTTTCGGCGCGCCGAGTCGGCCCCCACGGGAAGGTGTACGGGCTGGATATGACCGGCGAGATGCTCGAGCTGGCACGCGAAAACCAGCGCAGGGCGGGTGTCGAAAACGTCGAATTCCTCCAAGGCGAAATCGAGCAGATCCCACTGCCGGACGCTTCGGTGGACGTCATCATTTCCAACTGCGTGATCAATCTTGCGGCGGATAAGGATCGCGTGCTCGCCGAAGCCTATCGCGTGCTCAAGCCCGGCGGCCGGTTCGCCGTCTCCGATATCGTCGTTCGGGGCGAGGCGCCGGCCGAAATCCGGCGCAACGTCGAGCTCTGGATCGGCTGCGTGGCCGGCGCGCTCGAAGAAGCCGAATACCGCGCCAAACTCGCGCAAGCCGGCTTCGAGGAGATTGAGATCGAACCGACGCGAATTTACCGCGTCGGCGATGCCCGGTCCCTGCTGGCCGCCGCCGGGATCGACGCCGAAAGGATTGCGCCGCTGGTGGACGGCAAATTCATGAGCGCGTTCGTGCGGGCACGAAAGCCGCTGCGGTGACGGCGGCCCGGGCTCCGAATCACCGCGTGCCGCCGCCTCGCCGCACACGCGGGCCTTCAACGCACCACCATCACCTCATCGAGAGCCTTCTTGGGAATTCGTGGCACCTTGGCATCGGCGGCCGGGTAGCCTACGGGAATGACCAGGTAGGGCCGTTCGTTCTTCGGCCGCTCGAGGAGTTCCGAGAGAAATCCCATGGGGCTCGGCGTGTGGGTCAGCGTGGCCAGCCCGCAGTAATGGAGCGCCGCCAGCAGGAAGCCCGCCGCGATGCCCACGGATTCCTGGACATAGTAATGCTTTCGCTTGCGTCCGTTCTCCAGCCCGTAATCCTGGGCAAAGATGACGATCAGGTACGGCGCCGTCTCCAGGAACTCCTTGCGCCAATCGGTGCCGAACGGTTCCAGATCCTTCAACCATTCGGCCGGAAAGCGCCGCTCATAATTCTCCCGTTCGACCTCTTCGGCCGCGCGCCGGATGCGCCGCTTGAGCGCCGGGTCCTGGACGACGACGAAGGTCCACGGCTGCTTGTTGGCGCCCGACGGGGCGGAGGCCGCGCAGCGAACCGCCGTCTCGATCAGTTCGAACGGCACCGGCTCCGGGGAGAAATGACGCACAGACCGGCGCCTCTTCAGTCTCTTCCAGAACTCCGTAGCCAGCCACCGCTGGCGCTCCAACGGCAGCCGCTCAAACGAGAGCGGTTCGAATTGCAACTAGAATCCCTCCCACACGCAGGCCGCGAACTCCCGCGTCGCCGTGAAGCCCATCCCCTCATAGAGGCGCACCGCCGCGGTGTTGGCCGCCGTCACCGTCAGACTGACCTTCCGGCAGCCATGGCTGGCCAGGCCCACCAGCGATTGCCGCAGCAGTTCATAGCCCAGCCCCAACCCCCGCCACGAAGGCAGTATGCAAATCTGGGTGATGTGCCCCACGTCGCCGGCCACCAGACTCGCCAGGGAAAGCCCGCACACCAGCCCGTCGCCGCGCGCCGCGACAAAGGACCCCGGCTGGAAGAAGATCCCACAGCCCGGGTATTGCACGATGTTGATCAGAAACCGCCGCGCCCCGCTGATTGAGCGGTACTGGTCGTTCACGTCGCTGTCCACGTGGCCGGCATAAGCCGCCGCGATGACCCGCGCCGCCTCCTCCTGCATCAGCGGCGACCATGGGCGGATCCGCACCGGCACCTCCGGCTGCCGCGGCGCCAATCGCTCCATCTCGCGCCGCTGGATCTCCATAAACAGGCGCCGATGCGTGCGCTGATACTGATGCCCGGGCATCCGGCGTTCCAGCGACGCCGGAAGCAGCATAAGCTGCGCCTCGACCCTCCGGACGTGAGCGTCGTCGAACAGCACGCCCAGCGCGGCCTCCAGCAGCCGGTCTTCGTGTTCGCAGCAGCGGAACTGCTTCCGAACGTACAGATCCCCAATCAGCCCTTTCCGCTCTTCCACGACGTAGTAAGTGTAACCCACCAACCCCGCCGGACCGCTCAGCACGAACCCGCCCAGCGCCCGCCGCTCTACGAATCGCAGCACCAGCTCGGCCGACGGACGAAAATCCCAGTCGAGGGCTTCCCTCCATTCGGCGATGGCCTCCTCCATCAGCGGATCCAGCTGCGCCGCGCGGACCCCGCTCAGCTCGCGCAAGTGCGGCGCGCTGGAAGAGGAAACCGCGGCCATAGCCGCATTATAGTCGCCGGGGCGCAGGCTGATTCTCCTGCCCGCGTGTCATGGGAGGCCGACAGCCGCGCGGGCCCGAACCCGCAGCCGCTCGCGAGCCTCACCAATGCGCTCGAGCGTGAACGCGCTCGGCCCCCACAAAGCCGAGAAACAACGCTCGAGCTCGGGTTTCAGCCGGTTCCAGGTCTCCTCCGTATTGGGGGTCAGCAGTCGGTCATTGAAGATGACCTCGCAGTCGCGGCCGTCGAACCTCAGCTTGCCGGCGAAAAGTGGCTCGGCCTCCAGACGCTTGCACGCCGCCAGGGCCGCGTCATAAGCCTGGCGGAGCTTGTCCTCGGTCGAGCCCGCCTCCGCCTTCTTGCGGTTATACAGCAGGCCCAGACGCCCGCCGGTCTGGTCGAGGCTGTAGTTGGCCTCGTGCGCGATCAGCATCACCCCCGGACCATCCGGCACATGGCGATAGTCGGCGACATCGATCAGCAGCTCCGGGCAGGCGTTCTCCTGGATCCAGCGGTGAAATACAGCAATGGCGGCGCTCAGGTCCGCCTCGCTGTCGTTGCGCGCAAAGATCTTCACGTTAATGTGCTGCACTTCCATCGAGTCCGCCGTCAGACGGTCCGCTGCTCCAGCAGGCGCCCGTAGCAGGCGTGGGCCGCCTCAAGAAACAACTGCGCCTCCTCAATCTGCTGCCGCGCCGATTCCTCATCCCGCGCGGCGCCATTGCGCTCGTGAGCCTGGAAGTAGTAATGAGCGAACTTGCCCTGGACGAACGGATCGAAGAACAGCTTCGTCTCATAGAAATGCGACCGGAACGCTTTGACCACCTCCTCCGGCTCCTCCGGAGCGGCGCCGGTCTTGTGCCTCAACAGGGCTTGCGCGCCGTGCATCATCGCGTAGTAGGCGGTCATCGCCGCCTCCTGGATGCGGCCCTTCTCCAGGTGCAACTGCGCCTCGAACGCCTCCCGCTCGCAGGCTGTGAGCTGAAACTCCGTGGGCGAAACCAGCTCGCCGGCGCACTCACCGACGCCGAGATCGCCGACCGTAAACTCCCGCGCATCCGCCCAATCCCTGTAGAACGAGGGATCGGCGTCGTGGGGCGGAACCTCCATCAGATCCTGAATCGTCTTGATCGACTCAGCCTTGCCGATACGCTTGATGAAATCCTGGAAGGATTCGCCGTCCCGGCGCTCCGCCAGGTAGCGGCTGGTGATCCGGTCCAGAGCCTCCGGCGCCCGCTTCGACGGCACCGCGCCGATCGCCAGGCCATACGAGCCCGCGTTTTCTCCCCACTGGCCGCCCAGCAGCACCTGGAAGTACGGCACCTCGTAATTGTTCTTGTTCCTCTTGACCCCGTACAAGCCGATGTCGGCGACGTGATGCTGGCCGCAGGAGTTGAAGCAGCCGCTGATTTTGACGCGGAGCCCTCGAACGGCGCCGTCCAGCTCCATCGCCCGCTCGGCCAGGCGCCGGCGCAGCTCCCCAGCCAGGCCTCTGGAGGAAGCGATGCCGAGCTTGCACGTGTCCGTGCCCGGACACGCAGTGATGTCCATGATCGTGCCGGCCGTTGGCTCGGCCAGCTTGGCGGCCTTCAGATCGGCGTAGATCGCCGGCAGATCCGCCTCGCTCACCCACCGGATCACAAGGTCCTGCTCGACCGTAGTCCGGATCGTCTCGCGCGTGTATTTCCGCGCCATGTCGGCCACGGCGCGAAGCTGGTTCGCTGTAATGTCGCCCAGCGGCAGGGCGATCGTGACGGTGGCATAACCGGCCTGCCGTTGCCGGTAAACGTTCGCTGCGCGCCACGCCTCGAAGCCTTCCGGCCATGGTCCGGAGATCTGGAGCAGACCCGGTTCCCGCAGCGGCGTCTCCTGATAATGGGGAACATCCTTGAGGAACTCGGCCCACCGCGGGTCCGGCGGCAGTTGCTCCCGCTCGGCAAGTACGATGCGCCGGAACTCATCGATGCCCAGCTTGTTCACCAGGAATTTGATGCGAGCCGTGTTGCGGTTTTTCTTCTCGCCCAGCCGCGTGTAGACCCGCGCAATCGCCACCGCCATCGGCAGCAGTTCTTCTTCGGGAAGGAAGTCGGTGAACAGCTTAGCCTGATAGGGCACCGGTCCCAATCCGCCGCCTACGTAAAATTCGAAGCCCCGCTTGAGCTGCCCGTCCACCTCGCGGACCGTCGCAATCGCGCCCATGTCGTGCATCCGCACCAGCGCGCAAGGATTCGTTTTGCAGCCGGAGAACGCGATCTTGAACTTTCGCCCGAAATCCTGGCACTCGGGATGGCCCAGCAAATAATACGCCGTTGCCTTTGCGTAAGGCGTGACATCGAAGGCTTGGTCGCGGCAGACTCCGGCGAGTGGGCACGCCGTCACGTTCCGGATCGAGTTGCCGCAGGCCTCGCGAGTCGTGATGCCCACGGCGGCCAGCCGGCGCATGATCGACGGCGTGTCATCAATATGCACAAAGTGAAGCTGGAAGTCCTGGCGCGTCGTCACGTGGGCGATGCCGTCGGAATACTCCTCGGCCAACTCGGCCAGCGTCTCCAGTTGCGCCGCGTTCAGCCCGCCGAATGGGATCTTGATCCGCTGCATCCCCGGGGCGTCCCACACCGTGTTGGGGCCCTTCGTCGCGTTGCCATTAGGGTAGTTCAGCACCCGGCGGGTCTTGCCGTCATGGCGCTGCCCGTTGTCGTAGCGCTGGCCGTAAACCCCACGCCGGAGGCGCGTTTCGGCAAACACCCGCTCGTCGATCTTGCCCTGACGCCTCAGGGTGAGCTCTTCCTCGAAAATGTCAATTTCGGCTGCCAGTGCCGGCGGCATCTGGCCGATCAGCCGGTCTCGCCACAAATGGTTGCTGGCCTTCATGGACCTACACCCCGCCCCTCGAACGATTTGGGAACGCAGTTACACCCTAAACTATATCAGAAATAGGGGGATGGCACAACCCCCACCGGTAGCTTCGCCTCCAGCGACAGCCGCGGGCCGAGGTGATCTTCCAGTCGCGGCAGCGGCCCCACTCGCTACCCTGTCGGGATCGTCATTAGCCCTGGTGACCACGCGCACCTGTTGACCGCGTGCCCAGCACCCCCATCGCTGAACGTGCGAAGCGGCGGGTGGCCCGCCGGCAAGTCGGCTTTTGACAATCGCCGCGCAGAACAGTTTCCTCGGTTTTTGCGCCCTACCCCCGCTTGCTGGTCCTCGCCGCCGGCGCCGGCCGCGATACCGCGCACGCCGCAGCGACAAATCGCCGGCGTGGCACCATGCCGGCTTCGACCACCTCAGCCATGGCCTCAGCCGTCAGCCCGGCCGCTTCCTTGGTGAACGTGAGCGCATCCGCCCCGGTGTCGTAGTCCACGCAAATCAGATCCCCGCCGGCGACCTGTCCGCTGGCCACCAGGTTGCTGATCGGCTGCACCAGCATCCGCTCGATGGCGCGCTTGAGATGCCGGGCCCCATACCGGACGTCGGTTCCCGCCGCCAGCAGATGGTCCTTGGCAGGGTCGGAGACGCGGAAGACGAAGGAGCGGTCCGGAGCACCCGATTGCAACACCCGCCGCTGCACCATCCCCAGTTCAATGTCCAGGATTCGCCGCAAGTCGTCTTCCCCCAGGGGCCTGAAGACCACGATCTTGTCCAACCGGTTCATAAATTCCGGCGTGAACCGCCGCCGCGCGGCCTCGACACCCGCGCGGGAGATTTTCGCGGCGAGCTTCTCGCCGGGACCCGCCGGGGGGCTCGCGGCGCCGGCGGCGAATCCCAATCTGGGACTCAAAATGGAACTCATCTCGGCCGCGCCGAGGTTGCTCGTCATGAAGACAATGGCGCTGGAGAAATCCACCCGGCGGTTGTCGCCGAGCGTCAGCGTGGCTTTGTCCAGAATGCCCAACAGCAGGTTCCAGAGTGCGTCACTCGCCTTCTCGATCTCGTCGAACAGCACGAAGCTGAGCTTCAGCTCTTCGGTGTGCCACTTCGCCAGCACTTCCTGGCTCAGCAAGGGGTGCGTTTCGCGGTGGCCGAGGTAGCCCGGAGGCGAGCCGATCAACTTGGCGATCTCATGACTGTGTTGGAACTCCCCGCAATCGATCTTGATCACCGCGCGGGCGTCGCCCACCAGACTCTCGGCGGTGGCTTCGACGATGCGCGTCTTCCCCGACCCGGTTGGGCCCAGAAACAGCAGATTCGCCACCGGCCGGCCCGGCGGGTTCAGCCCGGTCAAGTACATCTGGTACACGCTGACGATCTCGCGGACCGCCTCCTGCTGGCCGACGATCAGTCTGGTCAGGTCCCGCTCGAGACTCTCAGCCTCTTTGCCGGTTCGGGTGGGGTCGAGTCGAGTATTCAGCCGGACCATTTCCGACGCTCCCGGCATCTCTGTCTGCAAGCCGGATGCCAGCCCTAGCCTCCTTATCGGATGCGCGACGCTATCTTTTCGGCCGTGATGGCCGAACTTCTACCCGGCTGATCAGCGTCCGCTCAGGCATGCGGAGCACCGCCAGCACGATCTCGGCTATGTCCTCCGGGGCAATCTTCCAGCTTCCAGCCTGCCCGTGGGCGCCGGGACGGAATTCGGTATCGACGCTGCCCGGCATCACACACGACACACGGACATTGTCGTACCGGTGGTCCATCATCATCGCCTCGGAGAACCCGTTCAGCCCGAACTTGGAGGCGTTGTATGCGGCCCCGCCGGGGAACGCGTTTTTCGCCGCCAAGCTACTTATGTTGACGATGACCCCAGCACCTCGGTTGCCAAATCTCGCCAGCGCCTCCCGGCAGCACAGAAATACGCCCGTCAGGTTCGTGTCGATGGTTTGCCGCCATTCCTCGACCGTGAGTTCCGCCGCCGGCCGGAAGATCCCCACTCCAGCGTTGTTAACCAGAATGTCCAGCCCGCCGAGGCGCTCATCGATGAACCGGAAGAACCCCCTGACGTCTTCCTCGTTGCGCACATCCGCCCGGCAGCCGGCGATTTTGCCTCCGGTCGCCGCAGCCAGCTCGTCCACGGCGCGCGCCACGCTCTCCTCCGTCCGCCCGCAGATGGCCACCTCGGCCCCGTGGCGAAGCAGAGCTTCGGCGATCGCCCGTCCGATGCCCCGTGTGCCGCCGGTGACGGCGGCCTGTTTGCCTGTCAAAAACCTGTCCATCTGACGATCCTCTCCCTCCAGCAGGCTCTCAGTTGTTCAGATGCGGAGCCGGCCGCCCCGGTCGCGAAACGGCGAGACGGGCGATTCTCCGGCCCTAGCTCGAATACTTCTCGACCCATTCATCCAGCTCCTTACGGAGCCGGTCGCGAACCGTCAGGAACCCCGCATTGTCGTACTCATTGCGCCGCTCCCGGGGGTCGGTGCGGAGATTGTACAGCTCGTTCGGCCCCTCACCGTTGTTGCGGATGATCAGCTTGAACCGGTTGTCGCGCGCCATCTGCGTGTTGCGGTAGTAGCCGAAGACGGTCCCCGGCCACTCCGGTTCGTGCTTCGGCAACGGCAGCCCGGTCATCGGATAAAAAAAGCTCCGGCCGCACAGGTTGCGATCCATAGGAGGGGCCACTCGGGCCGCCTGACACAAAGTGGGCAGCAAATCGTACGCGCTGAACAGGTGCGGCCGCGTCGCTTCGACAGGAATCTCGCCGGGCCAGGAAAAGATCAGCGGAACCTGCATCACCTCGTCATACATGTTGATCGGGTCCGAGGCCAGCCCCTTGCTCCACAGCCCGTGCCGCCCCAGCAGATAGCCATTGTCGCCGGTGAAGACGATCAGCGTCTCGGTCCACAGCTTCTTGTCCCGCAGCCTCTGAAGCAGGATCGGGATCTGGTCATCCAGCGCCGTCACCGACGCGGCGCACCGGCGCAGGTTGCCCACCACGTCGTCCAGCATCTCCTTTTCTCGTAACGCGTTCGGCGCCGCCGGCTCCCAGCCGATCGTCTCGAAGTTCGTCTTGGCGTACAGCTCGTAGTACTTCTGCGGGTGCCCCTCGTACGGCGTGTGCGGATTGAGGTAGCTCAGCGCCAGGAAAAACGGCCGCCCAGGCTTTTGCTGATCCATGAACTCGACCGCCGCCTGCGTCATCAGCTCGGTCAGGTAGCCCGTCTCCTTGACCAGCTTCCCGTTCCGGCTCATCGTCGGGTTCTGGTAGGAGCTCGAGCCGCCGAGCATCGTGTACGTGTAGCTGTAGCCGTGCCCCGGCGACTGGTCGTTGCCCATGTGCCACTTGCCCACGTAGCCGCAATGATAGCCGGCCGCAGCCAGCAGGTCCGAGATCATGATCTCGCCGGCGAACGACGCCGGCGGCTCTTTCTGGCCTTGCGGCGGCTCGTCTACCGGCGCCTCGGTCAGAAAGTCGTGGATGCCGTGCTGCATCGGCGTGCGTCCGGTAAACAGCGTCGCCCGGCTGGGCGAGCAGACCGGAGTCACCACAAAGGCATTGAGCATCCGCAGGCCGAGCCGAGCCAGCAGATCGATGTTCGGCGTTCGAATCTCCTTGTTGCCGTAACAGCCGCACATCCACGCCGCCAGATCGTCGGCGATGATCAGCAGGATGTTCGGCCGTTTCCCCTCGGCCGTGCGCTGCGCCATCAGCGGCGCCGCGCCCGTCATCAGAAACTCGCGTCGGGAATACGTCGACATAGGCCTCCTACAACACATCGGCGAACCCTCGTTTCAGGTGCCGGAAGAACAGCCCTCCCAGAACGAACGACGCCGCTCCGCAGGCCGCCAGGACCGCGAACTCCTCCAGCCGAGGCGGCGCGCCGGACAGCAGCCGGTCCCGGTAGGCCCGCACCACGTGCCGCATCGGGTTCCACACCAGCAGGAATCGCACTTGCGCCGGATACATCTGCTCGGAGATGAAGATCGGCGTCAGCCAGAACCACAACGTCAGCACCACCACCACCACCTGCGCCGTGTCCCGCAGATAGACGTTGAGGCTCGACACCAGCCAGCCGATGCCCACTGCGAACAGGCCCAGAAGAAGCACGTAAATCGGCAGCAGCAACACCATCCAACTGAAGTGGTGCAGCACCACCCACACGGCGGCCATCACCAGCGCCAGCGTCAGCGAGTGCGAAATCGCCGCCGACAGGAAGATCGTCACCGGCACCACCTCGGCCGGAAACACCGTCTTCTTGATCAAGTTCGAGTACTCGATCAGGCACGTCGCCGAGCGCTGCACCGTCTCCTGGAACAGCAGCCACGGCAGAAACCCGCACAGCAGAAACAGCGTGTAGTTCTGCGTCACCTCGCCCCGCGGCAGCGTCACCTTGATGCAGATCTGAAAGACGAAGGTCCAGCTCAGCAGCAGCACCAGCGGGTGGATGAGGCCCCACAGCCAGCCGGCTGCTGAACCGACGTAGCGCTGTTGGAAGTCCCGGCGCACCAGATGGTACAGTAAGCCTCGCCGTTCGACCAGATTCTGAAGGAAGTAGCTGCCCGGGAAGCGCGCCAAGCGATTAGCATACCCAATCCCCGCCGCCGCCCGCCATCGGCCGCGCTCGGTGTGGTAACTTAGCTAAACGAGTCAATGGCGATACGAACCACAATCCAGGAAATCCTGGACGTCAAGGGGACGGACGTCTACTGGCTGCCGCCTCAGGCCCTCGTCTTCGAGGCCATCCAGATGATGGCCGACCGCGGCGTCGGCGCCCTGCTCGTTCTCGAGGACGAAAACCTCGTCGGCATTGTCAGCGAGCGCGACTACGCCCGCAAAGTCATCCTGATGGGCAAGTCCTCCAAGGAAACTATGGTGCGGGAGATCATGAGCAGCCCGGTCCACTTCATCACCCCGGACTGCACCGTCGACGAGGCCATGAGCCTGATGACGGAAAAGCGCGTCCGTCACCTGCCGGTCCTGTCCGGCAACCGGGTTATCGGCGTGGTCTCAATCGGCGATCTGGTGCGTTCGATTATTAACGCGCAGGCGGCCACCATCGAGCACCTGCACGCGTACATTACCGGGCAATACCCGGGTTAACAGCTCACCCGGCCATCCAGTTACACCGGTTCGGACAGTGCCAGTAGCCGCGCGGCAAACGCCCCCCCGGCGTCCGTTTCGGCGCCCACCGTTCGCCGCACCGCATGCACTCCAGCTCGAGTTCGTACCGGTTGAGAATCTGCACGCCCAGTTTGGCCAGCTTCTCGCCGCTGAGCCTCGATTTCGATCGCTCCGCCGTGGTCATCGGCTGGTCCTCCCTTCCCGCCCCCATTGTACCCGCTGCTCCCGGGCCGTCTCCACCCGGCTCTTATCCCCACCACGGCTCACCTTCGCGCATCTGGCTGCGGAGGAAGTCCTCATCCAGCTCCAGCCCGAGTCCTGGCGCGGAAGGCACTTTCAGCCGGCCCTTGGCGACCACCGGCGCATTGGCCGCGGCCATTCTCTCCACCAGCCGCTCGCTCCGTCCAAGCGCGCTTTCGGACTTGTAAAAGTTCTGGATCGCGGCCGCAAAATGCGCCGACGCCATCGTTAGCACCAGCGTCCCGACGTTGTGCAGGGCCACCGGCGTGCGCATCAGGGCCGCGTAGTCGGCGATCTTCTTGACCCCGGTGAGCCCGCCGGCAAACGCAAGGTCGGGATGGATGATGTCGGCTGCCTGGTGGTCAAGAAACGGGCGGAACCCCGACACCATCTCCAGCTTCTCGCCGGTCAGGATCGGAATCCGCGTCGAGCGCTTCAGCGCCAGCCAGCCTTCGTGAAACGGCACGTTCAAGGCATCCTCCAAAAACAGCGGATTCATCGGCTCGACCGCCTTGGCCACGGCGATCGCGCTCGGCGTGTCGAACTCGTTGTGGCAGTGCACCGCAATGTCGATTTCCTCGCCCACCGCCTCCCGCACATTCATGTAGGCCCGGGCGATGTTGCGCAACTGCCCGCTGTCCAGGGTGTCGGCAAAGCGCGCCGAGCGCACCCCCGCCACCCGGTCAATGCCGATCTTGAACGCCGTGAAGCCCTCCGGCGCTTCCCGGATCCGCTGCGCCCACTCCCGGCAGCTCGCCTTGTCCAGCATGTCCAGCCCGATGCCGTGCGAGTACATCGGCACTTCCTCCCGAAACGGCCCGCCCAGCAAGCGGTACACCGGCAGCCCTGTCACCTTCCCCGCAATGTCCCACAGAGCCATGTCAATGCCGCTCACGGTCGGGATGTGGGCCATGTAGGTGTGCATCAGCGTGCTCATGTTGTGGAAGTGACGGCCGATCGCCAGCGGGTCCTGCCCCAGCAACAGCCCCTGCATCGTCTGGATGCGGGCGCGCGCCATCGGCCCGCTCGCCCCCGCCTCGCCGTAGCCCGTCAGACCGCCGTCGGTTTCCACTTTGACCAGCGTGTTGTTGGCGCCGAACTTCAACTGCATCGCCTTCACGGCCGTGATCTTCAGCTCGTTCCTATAGGGCGCCGCTATCGCCTCGTAGCGGGCCAGCCAGGAGCCCGCCGGAATAGCCAGCGCGAATCGAAACAGTTCTCTGCGAGTCATGGCAGCACAAGACTACTACACTTGGCTCAGCCCCGGCCACCCACCCCGGCTGCTGTATGATGAATTGACAGCCCAACGTCATGATTGTCAAGCACTACCGCGAAGTTGAGCCGAAAACCTCCTACGACGCCGAAGGCGTGGCGCTCCGCTGGGTCGTCGCCAAGGAGGACGGCGCGCCGCGCTTTGCCATGCGGGTGATCGAAGTCCAGCCGGGCCGCGCCACCGCCCATCATCGCCACTGGTGGGAGCACGAGGTGTTTGTCCTGTCGGGCCAAGGCGTCGTGAAGGGCCCGCAAGGCGAATATCCTCTGTTGGAAGGCAGTGTCGTCTTCGTCCCGGGAGATGAAATGCACCAGTTCGTCAACACCGGCCAGGACGTCCTCCGCTTCCTCTGCATGGTCCCCCACACCGACTGAGCCCTGCCCTCGATGGAACAGGCGCTCGAACCGCTCTTCACTCAGCTGCACTGGAGCCTGCTGGCGCTCGTCATCGCCGTCGTCCTGGCGGTGCTCGGCCGTTCCGCCGACCGGCTGGTGGACGAAGCCGTCGCCCTCTCGGAGCGCTCCGGCATCCCCAAGGTCGTAATCGGGGCCACGATCGTCAGCCTCGGCACGACGACGCCGGAAACCACCGTCTCCGTGATGGCGGCGATTCACGGCGCTCCCGGGCTGGCGCTCGGCAATGCCGTCGGCTCCATCATTTGCGACACCGGGCTCATCCTCGGGCTGGCCTGCCTGATTGCCCCACTGCGCCTCAGCCGGCGCATCGTCAATCGCCAGGGCTGGATCCAGTTGGGCGCCGCCCTGTCCTTGATCCTTCTGTCCTTCCCCTGCTCCAGCCCGAGAGCCGTTTTCTCCAACGGCGGCCGCTTGCCGCAGTGGGCCGGCTTCGCGTTTCTGGCCGCGCTTGCCCTGTACCTGTGGCAGTCGGTTCGCTGGACCCGCCAGGCCGCCGAAGAGGTTCATCTCGAGGAGCGCGAAAAAGATGTCGGCGCCTCGCTGCCGGTGATTCTGCTCAAGCTTTCGGCGGCCGTTGCTCTGGTGGTCCTGTCCGCGGAGGTCCTGATCCCCGCCGTCGCCGAAGCCGCCCGCCGCCTGGCTGTACCCGACAGCATGATCGCGGCCACTCTGGTGGCCTTCGGCACTTCCCTGCCCGAGCTGATCACGGCCGTCACCGCCGCCCGCCGCAGGCATGGCGATCTGGCCGTCGGCAACGTCGTCGGCGCCGACATTCTCAACGTCCTGTTCGTCTCCGGCGCGGCGGCCGCTGTCACCCCGCATGGACTCTATGCCGGCTCATATTTCTTCCTCGTGCTCTACCCGATCATGGTCCTGATTCTGATCGTGTTCCGGCTGGGAGTCCGGTTCTCCGGCGAACACCTCCGGCGGCCGTTCGGCTATGTCTTGCTCGCCGCTTACGGAATCTATCTGGTGATCAGCTACCGGCTGCCCGGCGGGCCGCCGGGACCCTGATCCCGCTCAGTCCAGGTCCCCCGTGCGCGGCCACGGGTACCGATTGGCGCCGGCGTCCGGGTCGATCGGGCCTTTCGGCAGTTCGGCCTGCCACCGCAGCACCCGTTCCGAAAGTTCTCGCACCACCGCAGGAAAACGCTCGGCGAGATTGTTCATCTCGGTCGGATCCTTCGGAATATCATAGAGCTCGATGCGGCTCCGGTCGGGGTTCAGCAACAGTTTCCACTGCCCCTTCCGAATCGCCAGCATCGGGCTCTTGTCCAGCACGTGCCCGTAGACCGGGTACCGGTTCTCCCACATCAGCTCCCTCGAGCGCCGGACGCCCTCCCCGCGGATCGCCGCCGACATCTCCTCCCCGTCCAGTCGGATCCCCTCCGGCAGCGCCACACCGGCCAGCCGGCACACCGTCGGAAGAAAATCCACGCCGGCCAGGACGGTCTCGTCCTCCACCTTGCCGGCGGGTGTGACGCCCGGCCACCGGACGATAAACGGCGCCCGGATGCCCCCTTCGTACAGGCTGCGCTTCCGGCCCCGAAAAGGCCCCGCCGAGGCGGCGCCCCCATAGTGTGAGACAAACGGGATGAGACCGCTTTCCGGACCGTTGTCGCTTGAAAACATCACGACGGTGTTTCCGCTCAGATCCAGTTCATCCAGCCGATCGAGAATGCGCCCCACGTGCCGGTCCAGATCGGTCAGCACACCGTAGTAGACCTGCATCGCCCCCTTTTGATTCCCCCAGCGTGGCGACAGCTCCTCATACGGCCTCATCATCTCTTCGGTCGGATGAAGCGGCGAGTGAGGATCATACAGCCACGCGTTGATGTAGAAGGGGCGGTCGCGGTGCGTCTCGATGAACTGGATGGTCCCATCGGCAATCCGCCGGCTCGACTGCACCCGGCCGTCCGGGCCGCCCAGGCAGGCGTCATAGCGGTCGATTCCATATTCCTCCGGCTTCGGCGCCTCCTTGCCGCTGCCCAGGTGCCACTTGCCGAAATGCGCCGTGGCGTAGCCCGCATCCCTCAGCAAACGAGTGACGGTCGGGACTTTGGGGTCGAGATAGTCAACCACCCCCCGCCTCCGGTTCAGCTCCGGCCCGGCCAGGTAGTCATGCATGCCGAGCCGGCCCGGAAACTGCCCGGTCATGATGGCCGCCCGGCTCGGCGAGCAAACGGCGCTGGCGACATAAAACTGTGTGAACCGCGTGCCCTCGCGCGCCATGCGGTCGAGATTGGGCATCTTCAGCTTCCCGCGCACCATCCAGCCGCCATGGGCCACCACGTTCCGATGTCCGTAGCACGGCAGATCACCCCACCCCAGGTCGTCGCAGAGAATGAAAACAAAGTTCGGCCGCTTCCCCACGGCGGCCCGCGTCACACCGGCGGCGCTGAGCCCGGCGAGAAAGCGCCGGCGGGAGAGCTTGCAGGCTGGCCGTCTCATCATCATCATCATCTGATCTGCCGCGTGCGCCGGATCAATTCCTTGCCCTTTTCCCTCCCCTTCTGCTTCCAGTCACCGGGTAATCTCCAGACGGCAAAGATGAGGGTAACTAATGCCATCACCCCGAGCGCGAACAAGCCGGCGAACATCCAGGCCCGCCGCGTCTGCTCCCGCTCGAGCGCCGCCCGCCGTTGCAGCTCGAGCCAGTATTGCTTCGAGTACGGCCGCATCGGCTCCCTGGCCACGCCCACATTCTACCTCCGCCCAGGCCCTTTAGCGGCCACCGCGGCAAACACACACCCTTGCGGCACAACAGACTCCAACTCCGGCGGTCATCAACCCTGTCGGGTTATTAAGAAAGAAGAACCCAGCCCCGCTTGGGGTCCCATGTCAGACTCTGCCTCCAACAAGAACCGGCCGCTCGCCCCGGACCCAGACATGGACGAGGCGCCTGACCGGCCGCCGTTCATGTTGATGATAGACGGCTACTTCACGGTTTACCAGGGCCGCCGCCGCACCATCGTTACCGGCGAGGCCCCGGCCGGGCTGCCTGCCGGCCGGCCGCCCCAGGAACGCACTTGGCGGGCCTGCCGGAACCGGATGAGCGAGGAGCCCCCCTGGGAGCGGGCTGAACCCTACCGCCGTCTCATGGAGGAGAAAGGCTACCGGAGCATCCGGGCCCTCGCCCGGGCCACTGGGGAGGACCACTCCCGGCTCGCCCGCCTTCTCAAGGTTCTCGAACTGCCCGAGGCAGCCCTGGCCATCCTCCGGCAACACGCCGGCG
>FWPU01000458.1_pt1 | contig 131270 bp, 115 predicted proteins | sample 2228361 | NCBI WGS metagenome assembly FWPU01 (sample SAMEA103939777, study PRJEB20133) | metagenome | reverse complement strand
CGTGGCCCTGGAGGCCGGCAGCCGCTTCGCCGTGCGCGAGGGCGGCCGCACCGTCGGCGCCGGCGTCATCACCAAAATCCTCGAATAAACGCACGGATAGAGGGAACGATCGATGCCCAAGAAAGATGTACGGATCGTGATCACGCTCGCCTGCAGCGATTGCAAGGAGCGCAACTACGCAACGACGAAGAACCGGCGCAACGATCCGGGGCGATTGGAGCTGAAGAAATACTGTCCGCGCTGTCGCCAGCACAAAGTGCATCGCGAGACGCGCTAAGGGGTGAGGATCCGCGCGGCGGGTTGCCAACAGCCGGCTGCCGGATCAGTGAAGGCCAGTAGCTCAATTGGCAGAGCACCGCTCTCCAAAAGCGGGGGTTGCGGGTTCAAGTCCTGCCTGGCCTGCCTGACGCTTCTGGGGAAGACACCGCTTCGGGACACCGGGCGGTGTCTTGCTGATTCGAGAATGCAGAGGCGAGTTCGAGAGCGGCAAGCCTGGCAAGAGGTCCCAGGATCGCCCGCTCGCAGCAGGAGATGACCGTGAATAAGGCGGCTATCATCAAACGAGATTTTGCCATCGCTCGCTACTTGCGCGAGACGCGCGCCGAGTTGCGTAAGGTCACGTGGCCGACTCGCGAACAGGCGACGCGCCTGACGTTGATCGTGCTGGCAGTCACCATCGTCATGGCGACGCTGCTGGGCGCGATCGACTATCTTTTCGCCGCCTTGTTCCGCCTGATCATCCATTAGGCCGAGAGATCCATGTTGGACGAGACCGTCACGCGAAGCACAGAAGAACTGGACACTGCAGACGTCGGCGAACCCGAGGTTGCGTCGCCGGAAGCTGCGGGCGCTCCCTCCGCCGCAGAGGCGCCTCAGGCCGAGGAGACGCCGGAGACGCCAGACCCGCGGGCTGAGCTGCGCGCGCAGGCTCGCTGGTACGTGATCCATAGCTACTCTGGCATGGAAAACAAGGTCAAGCGCAACCTCGAGCATCGCGCGGAGTCGATGCGCGATCAGGGAGGAGACCATATCTTCCAGGTGATCGTCCCCACCGAAGAACACTATGAGATGAAGGATGGGCAACGCCGCCTGGTCGAGCGACGCGTCTTTCCTGGCTATATCCTGGTTGAGATGGTCATGACCGAGGACTCCTGGTACGTGGTACGCAACACCCCAGGCGTCACCGGCTTCGTCGGCATGGGCAACAAACCGACGCCCCTGGAGCCTGGCGAAGTCGAACGCATCATGAAGCGCATCGAGGAAGAGGAGCCGAAGCTCAAGGCCGATTTCCAGCGTGGTCAGCGCGTGCGGATCATCGAAGGCCCCTTCGCCGATTTCCACGGCATCGTGGACGAAGTGTACCTGGAGAAGGGAAAAGCTCGCGTGCTCGTCTCGTTCTTCAACCGGGAGACCCCGGTCGAAGTCGATTTCTTGCAGATCGAAAAACAGTAAGACGCCGCAGCGCCGAGAGGGACGCTGGCGCGTCGATGTGGAGAGGGTCGATGGCGAAGAAAGTCAAGGCAATCGTCAAGTTGCAGATCGTGGCCGGCAAAGCGAACCCCGCGCCGCCCGTTGGACCAGCGCTCGGTCAGCACGGCGTCAATATCATGGCGTTCTGTAAAGAGTATAACGCGCGCACGGCATCCATGGCTGGCAACGTCGTCCCGGTGGAGATCACCGTCTACCAGGACCAGTCGTTCTCGTTCGTCCTGAAGACGCCGCCAGCCGCCGATCTGCTGCGCAAGGCGGCCGGGATCGAAAAGGGATCGGCCGAGCCGAACCGCCAGAAGGTGGGCAAGGTCACGCGCGCCCAGATCCGCGACATCGCCCAGCAGAAGATGCCGGATCTCAATGCCAACGATATCGAAGCCGCGATGCGCATGATTGAAGGCAGCGCGCGCAGCATGGGATTGCAGATCGTCGAAGGGTGACCCTACCCTGATTCGATCGTGGGAGGGGGGCTTGTTCTCCCCGTGATCACCACAAGGAGCATCCAAGATGCCTAAACGAGGGAAGAAATATCTGGCAGCCGCCCAATTGGTCGATCGCAATCGGCTCTATACGCCGGAAGAGGCGATCGAGCTGGCAAAGAAGACTTCCTACGCGCAGTTTGACGCTTCGGTAGAAGTGCACTTGCGCATGGGCGTCGACCCGCGCCACGCCGATCAACAGGTGCGCGGCGTGGTCGTCTTGCCCAACGGCACCGGCAAGCGCACGCGCATCCTGGTCTTCGCCGAAGGGGACGCCGCACGCATCGCCCAAGAGGCGGGCGCCGATTACGTCGGCAGCGACGACCTGATCCAGAAGATCCAGGGGGGCTGGCTGGAGTTCGACGTGGCGATCGCGACGCCGCAGGTCATGGGCAAGGTCGGTCGCCTCGGCCGTATCCTCGGCCCGCGCGGGCTGATGCCCAGCCCCAAGACCGATACGATCGTGCCGCCCGAGGACCTGCCGCGCGTGATCCGCGAGACGCGCCTGGGCCGCGTCGAGTTCCGCGTCGACCGGACTGCCAATATCCATGTCCCCATCGGCAAAGTCAGCTTCGAGAAGCAGCAATTGCTGGAGAACATGAGCGCCCTCATGGACGCGATCAATCGCGCCAAACCCACAGCGGCGAAGGGGACGTACATCCGCAAGGTCGCGCTGGCGGCGACGATGGGGCCTGGGATTCGCGTCGATCCGACCCAGGCCGCGGCGATGCGACCGGCGTAACATCTGTTCTCACAGCAGGGAGGTCGCGCGGCAAGGCAGCGACAACGATACAATCGAGCGTGATCGCTGTAGACAGCAGGCGCGGGAACTTCCCGCTTAATCGAGGGCCTGCCGAGGCGAAGCCGAAGATGGATCGGTCTCTGTCCTAACGGACCGCTGTCTTATGAGCCTTCGCGTCGGCTGGCGCGAAGGCTTTTTGTTGTCAGGGCGACTGCGCCGCTCAGGCGGAGACAGCCGCTCCGACCCAGATCACGGAAAGGGGGTGGAAGGGTTGGCCATCACGAGGGAGAAGAAACAGGAGCTGGTTGCCGACTATCTGGACCACGTGAATCACGCGAAATTGATCATCATCGCCGACTACCGTGGTTTGACCGTCAAGCAACTCCAGGATCTGCGGCGCACGCTGGCGCCGCTTCAGGCGTCGTTTCAGGTGACCAAGAACACCTTGCTGAAGCGCGCGCTGCGCGAGGCGGGCAAGCCGATCCCTGACGACCTGCTGACGGGGACGACGGCGGTAAGCTACTGCTTCGGCGAGATCCCTGCGATCGCGAAGGCGATGAGCGACTACGCGCGCGCCTCGAACATCCTGCAGATCAAGGGAGGCTTGCTCGGCAACCAGGTCATCACTGCAGAAGGGGTGCGCGCCCTGGCGGACCTGCCCCCGCGCGAGGTGTTGCTGGCGCGCGTGGTGGGCGGCCTGCAGGCGCCGATCTCCGGCCTGGTCACTGTCCTGAGCGGACCGCTGCGCGGCCTGCTCAACGTCCTGGAAGCGCGCCGGCGACAGTTGGAAGAGCCGGCGGCCGCGTGAACGCGGCTTGCACGTATATCTATCCCATTCGGGAACCCAAGGAGAGTAGATCCCATGACGAAAGATGAGATCATCAGCGCCATCGAGAAGATGTCGGTGCTGGAACTGGCGGACCTGGTCAAGGCGTTGGAAGGGCGTTTTGGCGTGAGCGCAGCCGTGCCCATGATGGCGGCGGTCGGCGCGATGCCCGCGGGCGCGGCAGCCGCCGCGCCGGCTGAACCGGTCGAGGAGCAGACGGAGTTCGACGTCATCCTCAAGGAAGTGGGCGCCAAGAAGATCAACGTGATCAAGGCGGTCCGCCAGCTCACGAACCTGGGCCTGAAAGAGGCCAAGGACCTGGTGGAGAGCGCGCCGGCGACCGTGCTCCAGGCCGTGGCCAAGACGGCGGCTGAGGAAGCCAAGAAGCTGCTCGAAGCCGAAGGCGCCGTCGCCGAGATCAAGTAGCTGGCTGCAGAAGCAAACAAAAAACGGGGGCTTCTCCAGGAAGAGAAGCCCCCGTTCTCTATATCCTCAGGGGCTGGCAATTGGCAGCGGGACCTATCGCAGACCGAGGGCGAGTTCGAGTTGGAGGGGCTATCCCCTTCCGTTTTCACTCTCGAACTGAGACGGCTCCGTTGTTGATTCGCTCGCCGTGGACGGCCAGGCCATCGCCAGGATCAGGTCGTTGACGTTCGTCTGCGTCGGTCCGGTGAAGATCAGGTCGCCGAGGGCGGAGAAATAGGTATAGGAGTCGTTGGCGGACAGCGCCCGCGCGGCGTCCAGGCCCTGCGACCGCCCCAGGCGCGTCGTGTCGCCGGAGGCGATGGCGCCAGCAGCGTCGGTCGGGCCATCCGTGCCATCGGTGCCGAGGCTGGCGATCGCGACATCTGCGACCCCTTCCAACGCCAGAGCAGCCGCCAGCGCCAGTTCCTGGTTGCGTCCTCCCTTGCCGGCGCCGGTCACGGTCACCGTCGTCTCCCCTCCCAGAATCCAGCAGGCCGGTCGCGCCAGCGGCGCGTTGTAGTGCGCTTCCTCTTTGAGCAAGGCCGCGCACAGGAGGGCGACCGTGCGAGCCTCCCCCTCGACGAACGTCGTGAGCACCTGCGTCGCGAAGCCCAGCTCCTTCGCGCGCGCGGCCGCCGCCAGCGCCGCGATGCGGTTGTCGCCCACGATGACCGTCTGCACACGCTCAAAACAGGGATCATCGGCTTTAGGAGTCTCTGGGATCGCGCCGGCCATGCCCGCACGCAGCCCGGCCAGGATCGAAGGCGGCGCCTGATCGAGAAGACGGTAGCGCTCCAACACGGCGTAAGCGTCCGCGAAGGTGGTTGGGTCCGGGACAGTCGGTCCAGAGGCGATCACGTCCAGAGGGCTGCCCACGACGTCAGAAAGGAGCAGGGCGATGAGGGTCGCTGGAGCGGCCAGGCGGGCCAACTGTCCTCCCTTGAGGGTGGAGCAATGCTTGCGCACCGCGTTCAACTCGTTGATCGTGGCGCCCGCGCGCAGAAGCAGTCCGGTGAGGGCTTGCTTGTCCTCCAGCGTGATGCCGGGGGCAGGGGCAGGCAGGAGGGCCGAGCCGCCGCCCGAGATCAGGCACAAGACGAGATCGTTGGCCGTAAGGCCGGACAGGAGGGCTTGCAGACGTCGGGCGCCCGCCAGACCAGCCGCATCGGGGACCGGATGGCCCGCTTCGATCACCTCGATCGCGGGAGGCAACGTCAATGCCTGGGACGCCCTGCGCGCCGGAGGGGTCGCGCCCACCTGCACCGACCACTCCTCAGCAGAGGCAACGTGTCCGTACTTCACCACGATCGCGCCGCCCGTCAGGCGGTCCGCCACGATCTCGGCAGCCGCCGCCGCCATCGGCGCGGCGGCTTTGCCGACTCCCACGATGAACACGCGGCGAAACGCAGCCAGGTCATAAGCGCGCCCAGCGACCTGCAGGTGATCGCCCGTGCGCTGCACATGGCGGCGCACTGCTTCGGCGGGATTGACCGCCTGCAAGGCGGCGGTCAAAATCGTGATGATCTGCTGACGACGCAGCGGAGAAAGGGATGCTGACATCAGCGCGGCCGGATCGTGACCTTGCGCTGCTCGCCCTCGCCGACGCTCACCGTCGTCACGGCGGGGTGGTCGCGCAGGGTCATGTGAACGATGCGCCGCTCGCGGGCCGGCATGGCTTCCAGCGCAACGGGCCTGCCGGTCTGCATCACGCGCTGCGCCATCCGCTGCGCGAGCTGCCGCAACTGCTGGGCGCGACGTTCCTTGTATTCCTCGATGTCGACGACGATGTTCACCCAGCGATGGAAGCGGTGGTTGACCATCAGGCGCACCAGGTACTGCAACGCTGCGAGCGTCTCCCCGCGACGGCCGATCAGGATGCCCAGGTCATCCCCTTCCACGTTGAGGACGAGGGCCTCCTCCTCTCCCTCGTCCGTCCGTGCTTTGCGATAGGCGCGCACCTGGGCGCGAATGTCCATGCAGGCCAGAAGCCCTTGCAAGAGATCGGCCGCTTCCTTCATTAACTCCTGATCGGCGTCCGACGGCTCCGCGGGCGCAGGAGCCGACTGCGGAGATGCAATCGGTGTAGGCGCGGGGGGCGTAATCTCCGCTGTCGGGGCCGACGTTGCGCCAGAAATCACAGGAGACGACTCGGCCGCCTGAGCAGGTTGGGCCGTGCGCGTGGCGTGACGAGATGGTTTGGGGGAGGAAGGGGGACGAACCACCGTCAGACGCACCCGCGCGTCCTCGGCGCCAATCCCTAGCAAGCCGCGGCTGCCCGGATGCAGGACCTCGACCTCAACTTGATCGCGGCGCAGCCCCAAGGCGGCCAGGCCAGCCGCGATCGCCGCTTCGACGTTCTTGCCTCGAAAAATCTGATCGCTTTCCTCTGAAGGCATCTCCTATTTCCTTCTACGGCGGCTGCGCCGGGACGCGCGCGCGGCGCCGCTGGCAGGTTGATCGACTTCCTCGGCGGGGGCAGCATCGGCGACCGCCTCGGTCGCGACGCGGGCAGGCGCCGCGCTGGCGGACGGAGTCTCTGTTGCGCCATTGGGGTTGGCCAGAGAGAGCTTCGGCAATTTGAGGCCGCCCCAGCCGGTAATGAAATATTGCTGCACGATCTGCAAGATATTAGAGGTCACCCAATAGAGGCTCAGGCCCGACGGCAGGGTCAGCGTGAAGTAAGCGAACATGATCGGCATGAACATCATCATCTGGGACATGAATGCCTGCTGTGGGTCGTTACTGGTCGGCGTCGTCTGCGACATCTTCTGCATGACGATCTGCGAGATCAGGAAGACCACCGGCAAGACCAGATAAGCGAGCAGGACGCCATACTGTCCCTGGCTGATGTACTCGCCAATCCAGCTCACCCCCTCGGTCGGGGTCGGGCGAGAGAGATCAGGGATGAAGAAGAACGCCTGGTGGGTTAACAGTTTCAGGCCGGCCAGCCGATACAGCGCGGCATACAGGCCGAAGAGGATCGGCATCTGGATTAAGAGAGGCAAGCAGCCGCCGAGCGGATTGACGCCGGCCTCCTTGTACAGCTCCATCTGCGCCTGCGCCAGCCGTTCGCGGTCTTTGCCGTACTTCTTCTGCAGCTCCTGGAGCTTGGGTTGCAGCTCCTGGGTCGCCTTCATCGACCGCATCTGCGAGAAGGTGAGCGGCAGGGTGACGATCTTGATGATGATCGTGAAGAGGACGATGGCGAAGCCGTAGCTGTAAGGGATGCCCAGCTTGCTGATGATCTCATTGAGGAAGATGAGGGCGTCCGTCAACGGGAAGACGACGAGCGACTCCCAGAGGCCTTGCGGCGGCGCGTTGGGATCAATCTCGCCCATGGGGACGCCGCACCCTGTGAGGAGGGCAACCACGGCCAACAGCGCGAGGGCGATCAGCCAGCGGCTTCTCAATATCGGCTTAGAAGATAATCGCATAGAACTCCCTGTCTACTACAAAATGCTCTGCCAGGCGGCGAACGGCGCGCGGGTTTCCCGATCAGGGGACCGGATCGTAGCCCCCCGGGTGAAAGGGATGGCAGCGCGCCAGACGTCGCAGGCTGAGCCAGATCCCACGACGCAGGCCGTAACGGTTGATTGCCTCGTAACTGTATTGCGAACAAGTCGGCGCGAACCGGCAACTGGGAGGGAAAGCAGGAGAGATGAAGCGCTGGTAAAAGCGAATCAACTGTAAAGCAACTGCCTTCATGCCAGGTCCCCCGCCGCGAACGGCGCGGCCGACGATGATGAAGTCGGGTCTTGCGTCGCCATGAGTTGCGCCCGCCGAAGCAGGCGGGCGCAGGCGGCTGCCACCTCATGATAGCTGGCCTGGGCGATCGGGGGACGCGCGACCCATACCAGATCCCACCCGGGCGCGATATACGGCAACATCAGACGGAGCGCCTCACGCAGGAGGCGCTTGACGCGATTGCGTTGCACGGCTGAACCGATCCTGCGGCTGGCCGCGATCCCGAAGCGACTATGGGGCAATTGATTGGGCAAGGCGCAAAGAACTACCAACGAAGTGGACCAAGAACGCCCCTCCCTTCGAACCTGCCAAAAACGCTCGCGATCGCACAGCCGGTACCGACGCTTCACCGACTCTTACACATAAGTGCGTTTGCGCAGCGACAACCGCACCGTCAAACGATGGCGCCCTTTCAGCCGGCGCGCCTTCAATACCCGACGGCCATCGGCGGTGGACATGCGCTGGCGGAACCCGTGGACCCGCAGGCGACGGCGAACTTTGGGCTGCCATGTTCGTTTCGGCATCGTAGTGTCTCCTTCAACAGCACGGAATGCGGCCAGCCAACTCCCTGACCGAAAGATGACAAATAAAGGCGGGGTAGAACCTGCGCCCCCGCTTAGCGCCTTATTATACCCTTGCGCGCTAAGAGGCGTCAAATAGACAACGCGCTGCCTGCAGCCCCCTCAGCGTCCGCCTCAAAACGGGAACACGATCGTGGACGCAAGCCATTCGGCGACCAGCTCTTACGCTTGACTAACGCTGTTCATAGTCCGCTCTTATGCTTTACGCTTACATTAAGGAAGCACATACGTGAGCGAATATGGCTCTGCGGCTCTGCAAAGGCCGTGGAGCAAAGTGGGAGGAAAACGATGCGTTTTGATCGCTTTACACAGAAAGCCCAAGAGGCCGTCCAGGCGGCCCAAGATTTGGCGCACGAATATCGTCATCCGCAGATCGAACCTGAACATCTGTTGAAAGCCTTGATCGAGCAAGAGGGGGGGGTCGTCCCTTCGCTGTTGGAGCGGATGGGCGTCGACGCGCGCGCGGTGTTGGCGAGCATCCAACAGGCGCTGGCCGCCAAGCCGCGCGCGACGGGGGCCGGGCTGCAGATCAGTGTCAGCCGCGAGCTGGCCGACATCCTGGAGGAGGCCGAAGAGATCGCCAAGGCGATGCGCGACGAATACACGTCGACCGAGCATCTGCTGATGGCGATGGCGCAACCCAAGGCGGGGGCCGTGCGCGAGCTGCTGGCGCGCCATGGCATCGACTACAACGCGATCATGCAGGGATTGGCCGCGGTGCGCGGCTCGCAGCGCGTGACCAGCCCCACGCCGGAGGCGCAATATGAGGCGCTGGCCAAGTACGGGCGCGATCTCACCGAAGCGGCGCGCAAGGGGCAGCTCGACCCGGTGATCGGCCGCGACGACGAGATCCGCCGCGTGATCCAGATCCTGAGCCGGCGCACCAAGAACAACCCCGTCCTCATCGGCGAGCCGGGGGTCGGCAAGACGGCCATCGTCGAAGGGTTGGCGCAGCGCGTGGTGCGCGGCGACGTGCCGGCGGGCCTCAAGGACAAGCGCATCGTGGCGCTCGATCTGGGCGCGCTGGTGGCGGGCGCCAAATATCGCGGCGAGTTCGAAGAGCGGCTGAAGGCAGTCCTCAAGGAGATCCAGGCGGCCGAGGGCCAGATCATCCTGTTCATCGACGAGATGCACACCCTGGTGGGCGCGGGCGCGGCTGAAGGCGCAGTGGATGCGTCGAACATGCTCAAGCCGATGCTCGCGCGCGGCGAGTTGCACGCGATCGGCGCGACCACGCTCGACGAGTATCGCAAACATATCGAGAAGGATGCGGCGTTGGAGCGGCGTTTCCAGCCCGTCTTTGTCGGCGAGCCGAGCGTGGAAGACACGATCAGCATCCTGCGCGGCCTCAAGGAACGGTACGAGGTGCATCACGGCGTGCGCATCACCGATAGCGCGGTGATCGCAGCGGCGACCCTGTCGCATCGCTACATCGCCGACCGCTTCCTGCCCGACAAGGCCATTGATCTGGTCGACGAGGCGGCGGCCGCGTTGCGCATGCAGATCGACTCCAAGCCAGCGGAGCTTGATGAGGTCGATCGTGAGATCATGCAACTCGAGATCGAGCGCGAGGCGCTGAAAAAAGAGAAGGACAAGGCCAGCCAGGAGCGCCTGCAGCGACTGGAACAGGAGCTGCAGGAACTGCACGCGCGCAGCGCTGAGCTGACCCGGGGTTGGGAGGCGGAAAAGAGCGCGATCCAGCGGGTGCAGGAGATCAAGACGCAGATCGACCAGGTCCGCGTCGAGATCGAGCAGGCCGAACGGCAGTATGACCTGCAGAAAGTGGCCGAGCTGCGCTACGGCAAGTTGCGGCAACTCGAACAGGAGTTGGGGGAGGCCGAGCAGCGGTTACGGTCTCTGCAGCAAGACGGCGCGCTCCTCAAGGAGGAGGTCGGCGCCGAGGAGATCGCTGCCATCATCGCCAAGTGGACGGGCATCCCGGTCTCTCGGCTGTTGGAGGGGGAGGTCGAGAAACTGATCCACATGGAAGAGCGGCTGCACGAGCGCGTCGTCGGGCAAGACGAGGCGATCAAGGCGGTCGCGGCGGCGGTGCGGCGCGCGCGGGCGGGTCTGCAGGATCCGAATCGCCCCATTGGCTCCTTCATCTTCCTGGGGCCGACGGGGGTCGGCAAGACGGAGCTGGCGCGCGCGCTGGCGGAGTTCCTGTTCGACGACGAGCGCGCCATGGTGCGCATCGACATGAGCGAGTACCAGGAGCGGCATACCGTGGCGAGGCTGATCGGCGCGCCGCCGGGGTACGTCGGCTACGAGGAGGGCGGACAGCTCACCGAGGCGGTGCGGCGGCGGCCGTACAGCGTGGTCCTGTTCGATGAGATCGAGAAGGCCCACCTGGAGGTGTTCAACGTCCTGTTGCAGGTGCTGGATGATGGGCGGTTGACGGACGGCCAGGGGCGGACGGTCGACTTCAAGAACACGCTCGTGATCATGACGAGCAACCTGGGCAGCAGCGCGTGGCTCAATGGGCGCGGGCCGGACCGCGAAGAGGCGGCGCGGCGCGCCGTGATGGAAGCCCTGCGCGCGGCCTTCCGTCCTGAGTTCCTGAACCGCATCGACGAGATCGTGATCTTCCATCCGCTGGAGCGCGAGGATCTGAAGCAGATCATCGAGATCCAACTGAAGCGGCTACGCCGCCTGTTGGCCGAGCGCAAGATCGAGATCCAGGTGACCGATGCGGCCAAGGAGCTGCTGATCCGCGAGGGATACGACCCGGTCTACGGCGCGCGGCCGTTGAAGCGGGTGCTGCAGCGGCGCATCCAGGATCCGCTGGCGCTGCAGGTGTTGCAGGGCGCGGTGCGCGAGGGGGACCTGGTCGTGATCGATGCGGCTGGCGACGAGCTGACCCTGACGGCGGTGGCGCCGGAGGCATGACGGGACAATAGGCTCCTCTCGGAACAACAGGGCCGTGCGGGCGGCGGCGAGGGGCGTCGCAGGAGGGGCGCCTTGCCGCCGCCTTTGCGCGCCTGATGGCATCTCTGTCGGGAAGCGAATGTCAAATTCAAAACCCGCGTGAACTGGATGGCAAGTCCCGCGCTTTTGGAGTACAATCTGAGCCAGAGTTGGGACGCCGTCAGAGTAGCTCCAGTGCGCAGAGAGCACGCCGATCCGCGCCCAACAGCCCAAGCCAGAGGGGGTCCTTTAAGAGGATCTCTGCTTTGACAGCCAACAGGCAGCCGAGAAAGCGATTAAGTTGTGTACTCTCCCGCTGTCGAACGGAGGAGGTTATGATCACAGTAGCTCAGATGACAAAAGACGAACTGCGGGAATTGATCGAGACCACCATCGAACAGAAGTTGCTGGAACTACTTGGCGACCCCGATGCAGGGTTGCCCATTCGAAAAGCGATTCATGACAGGCGGCTGCGCCAACAGCAAGCTGTGACAAACGGTGAGCGGGGTGAGCCACTTGAAGATGTAATTCGTCGCCTTGGGTTGGAGTGAGAGCTGTGTATCGCGTCCGCCTCGCTGTTGAAGGGGCCATCGCCGCTGCCATCAGGGAAGCTGACTCCCCCCCGCATGGCCCCCGCACCCACGAAGGACAGGATCATGCGCTGGCCCGCGCGCGCGCGGACGACGTAGTAACGATGATCGGGAGCGAGCGTCAGACGTCCATGTACGGTCGTGCCATAGGTACCAGCCGCAAACTGCACACGGATCGGACAACTGGCATCCGTGCCTGGCCCACGCGGACACGCCGCCGCGGGAGGCGCAGCAATGGCCGTGGAGGCCAGGACCGCCCCCAAGATGATCAAGACGATCGAGGACAGGACGAGTGTTTGGGGTCTCATGGCATCCCTCCTGAGATCACAGAGCTTGCAGGCGGTCGATGCCACAACCACGGGGATTCATGGGGCGTCAGGCATGGCAGGCTCGAGCGCCTTCTCATAAAATATGACGCCTATACGCCGGATATGTTCCAACACGTCCGGATCACTGATAGAGCTGAAGAGGGACAGGTCGACCGTATAGGGCAACAACAGATCGTCGAGGTCGTTCATGATCCTGGTCAGCGTCGAAAAATCGAGATCGGCGCCCCCCAGCAGGGTCAGATCGATATCTGAGCCACGCTTGTAATTGCCTTTGGCGCGCGAACCGTACAGGATCGCTTTTTCCACCTGTGGATAACGCGCCAGCACACTGCAGATGCGTTCCACGACGGAAGGGGTCAAACCATACTTCATCACACACCTAACCGTTTCGCCTCTTCCGCCAACTTTTGTTGCAGGACACGAAACTGGTTGTAATATCTCCTCAGGATGGACGCGACGATACTATTGGCAATTTCTTCATTGTACGTATGAGACGTCAGATTGCGATCACGAATCATGTCCATCCATGTCTCACCGTCTTCCAGCAGACCACGCTTGAAGGCCTCGCGCGTCGAATCCCTGGAGTCATACAATGGCTGGACGCCGAGGTATTCGAGGAAATCCTTCAGCGTGTTCCAGGCCAGCTCATGTGTAAATTCAAAAGCCTGGATGAGACCTTGCTGCTCGAGCGGTGAAAGTGAACGCTCTTGGCAAGATCGACAGCCTCCTCCAGGCGCAGCAAGGCGCTTTGGAAGTGCTTAAAGCGTTGCAACCAGCGAATATCCTGAGCGCTCACTGTGGCTCACCATTCTCCCGCGTACTCAACTCCATATGGCTCCACCGCTTCCACCAGATACTGCCACTTCAACTCTACCAACTGACGCACGTGCAACACATCGTACGCCGCCCAGGCTGCCCAACGCCATAGCCGACGCAACGCCTCAGACAGCAGTTGCATCCCGTGAACCAGGTCCCCAGCGCTACTATAGCACTCTCCCTGCGTTCAAGCAAGCATCTCGAACGACATCAGCGAGCAACGCCGCTTTGGCTGCTCCAACAGCGATCAGGTATAGATCAAGTTTTGAATCAGGTTGGCGAAGCCTCAGCCCTGGGCTATAATAATGGCTGACGAGCTGTCACAGCTCCGTCGCGAGGCTGCCGAAGCGTGCAACCATTCGACCCCGATTTCGACGACACTGAGCCAACCTGGGCCTGGTTGGATATCCCCTTCATCCAGATCCAACCCGGATACTATCCCAATGGCTACAGCGTCCGTCGCGAAGTGCTGGAGCGCGCGCTGATAGCGGAGCGCACCATCCAGTTGCCCTATCCTCTCGATTGTCGCGGCCTCTATGATCCTTCCGGCTTGCTCTGGATGTCGGACACCCCCCAGGAACGGCTGATGATGTACAACAACGCCCAGGCCTCGCGGGGCAATATCTTGATCGGAGGGCTGGGCCTGGGGTTATATCCTCAATATGTAGCCCCTCGCGCGCGGTCGCTGACCATCGTCGAACGCAGCCGGGCCATCGCCGACATCGTCTGGCCCCAGATCGCGCCCGCGCTGGCGCAGACGCTCGGCGCGCGCCCGCTGCGCCTGATCATCGCCGACGTAGAGCGCTTCCTCGCGCGCGCGCCCGAGACCGCGTATAACACGATCTTCCTCGATACCTGGGAGGATCTGAGCGCCACGCGCCTGCCTTATGTCAATTTCCTGCGCGATCTGGCGATCCAGCACCTGGCGCCTAACGGCCGCGTGCTGTTGTGGGGATACCGTTGGATGGCGCGCCTCTTCGAGGACGCCTGCCGCGATCTTCTGCGCCAACCCCCTCAAGCGCGTTGGCCCTGGCTGGAGCAACGCACCCAGGGCAACCCCGCCGCGCGCGCCCTGTTGACGCCCGTGCTCGAACGCTTCGCCGATCAGGCATTCGACGATCCCACCCCAGCGCTGGCCTGGTGCCGCCGTTGGGCGTCCACCATCCGACCAGCAGAACGTTAAGAACCTAGCCGAAAAGTTTCGGCGCGGTCTCCCGACCGTGCCGCTGGCTGGTCAGGAGACCAGCCAGAACCGTTTCTCGGATAGAGCTCTAAGCCGCAAGCTGAGACAAGAAACGCACACATCTGCGGCTCTCCATGGTTATGTAAATCTCACGTCAGGGCTGCTTCAGTCCTCTCGGTAACCACCAAAAGTCGTTATCCCCCTTTGTCCCATTGCACCTGCTCGCCTTTAGCTCGATAGTGACAGTGTGCGCTTGCGATTCGCGCCGCGTAAGCTGATCGGCTGCGCCTCACCTGAGCCAGCGCGAATCGTCTTGCGTACAAGCGCCTGTAGGATTCCTGCGCCTTCTGGCGCGCGCTCATCGGGATAGAGGAGATTGCGAGATGACCCCCTCCCAGCGCATTCATTGGCTGGCCAGCTTGCTGGCCCTGTCCCTCTTGATCCTGGCTGGATCGCTGCCCGCCGCCGCGGCTCGCTCGACCGACGCGATCGACCGGCCGACGACGCTCGTGGGACAAGTGGTCGCCGTAGACAAGGAGCACATCGTCCTCCAGGCCGCCGACGGCGCGACCTGGAAGATCGCGTTGGCTGCCCATCTGCACCTGCGTTCCCCTGCGCGCACGCAGGCAACCCCGCCTGCGGTCGGACAATGGCTCCGCGCGCGCGTGCTCCCCGATCCGCAAGCCGGCCTGCTGACCGCTGACCTGCGGCCGGTCGATGCGCCCTCGCCTCCGCATGAGCTTGCGCTCCTCGCCGCGCCAGCCCAAGAGCTGATCACAACCTCTGCGACAGCAGCTTGCGGCAGCGGCGGCGGCAATCAGCCGACCGGCGACTGGCCGATGCTGGGCGGCAGCGCGGCCCGCACCTTCTATAGCGCGAGCGAGCAACGTCTGGCGCCGCCGCTTTCCGTGGCCTGGCAGCTCACCAACGAGGCCGGCTGGGCGCTCAACAGCCCGGCGATCGTGGACGGCGTCGCGTACGTGGGAGGCTACGACGCCTTCTATGCCCTCGACCTCGAACGACAGACCATCCTCTGGACGCGCACCCTGTCCACCGACAACGAGCTTTCCTCGCCAGCGGTCGCCGACGGACGCGTCTATGTCGGCAACTGGGCTGGCGATGTCTTCGCCCTCGACGCCGCCACCGGTGCGGTCGTCTGGGCGACGAGCGTCGCCGATCCCGACATGTGGCCGCAGGTCTACTCGCCCGCCGTGGTCGACGGCAAGGTGATCGTCACGGTCGAGGCGTTCCGGCCAGACGCCGCTGATCCCACCTATCAACCTCATGTCTTGTCGGTCTTCGCCCTCGACGCCGCCACGGGCGCGGAAGTGTGGCGCAACGATCTGGCCGCTATCGATGGTTACAGCAGCATCTCCGATCCTGTGGTCGTAGATGGCGTGGTGTACGTCGGCACGCGCGACCAGGGGCTGTTCGCCCTCGACCTCGCCACCGGCGCGCAACTCTGGCGCGCCGACCATCCCCTGGGAGCCGATTACGCCCTTGCCAACTTCGACGGCTACCTCACCGTACAGGCGGGGCAGGTGATCGTCGCCTATTATTTCAATGACGCTGCGGGCGAGCGCGAGGAGCTGCACGCGTTCGACGCCGCGACCGGCGCGGCGACCTGGATGTATCGCCCGGTCGCCCCCGACTATCGCCTCGCTTCGTCGGTCCTCGCCTACAACGGCAACCTCTATCTGTGGCTTTCCGCTCCGGGCGACAGCAGCCATAAAGACCTGGCCATCGTGCGCGCAGCCGACGGCGCGCAGATCGCGCGCTATGCCTATTCCGACGACGGCGCCGACGGGGGCTGGTGGTGGCAGGCGGCCGCCAATGGCGTGCTTTATCGTTCCTCAGCCTCTATCCGCCTGCAGGCCTTTAGCCTGCTCGACGGCGCTCTCCTCGATGTGTTCGAGATCGGCAACTCGATCCAGGTCCCGCCCGCCCTCGGCGCGGGCTATCTGATCGTGCCCGACGAGGTCAACAACCTGTGGGTCTTCGGGGGCTCCACCGGCGCCCACGGCATTTGCGGCGTCGTCTTCTCGGACAACAACCTCAACGGCGTGCGCGACGCGGGAGAGCCCGGCATCTCCGGCGCGACCGTCACCTTGACGGGGACGACGGACGAAGGCGCCCCTGTGTCCGCCAGCATGACCACCGACTCCTCGGGGGAGTTCGGCTTCAGCAACGTCGCCCCTGGCGTCTATACCCTCACCGAGACCGATCCACCGGGCTATCGTTCTGTCGCCGCGCAGGCGGGCAGCGCTGGCGGCGTGGTCGTGGACGCGAACACGATCGCCGACATCGTCCTGGGAGCAGAGGCTTCCAGCGTAGACAACAACTTCGGCGATGTGCAGCCAGTTGACATCACGGGGACCGTATTCCTGGACAGCGACCTGAACGGCGTACGCGATGAGGGAGAGCCAGCGCTCGCAGGCGTGACCATCACCCTGACGGGCGGCAGCGAGGCGCTCACCACATCCAGCGACGCCAACGGTGACTTCGCCTTCCTCCAGGTCCTGCCCGGCAGCTATGTCCTGCACGAAACCAACCCTCCCGGCTATTTCAGCACGACCCTGGACGATCTGCCGGTCACGGCCATCTATCCAGGCAGGGTCTACGCGGAGAACGACTTCGGCGACGCCCCTTACATCCAGATCGGAGGGGTCGTCTTCGTTGATGCGAACCTGGATGGAGTTCGGCAGCCGGAGGAAGCGGGCCTGGCGGGGGCGATGATCTCCCTGAGCGGGACCACCTACCGCGGGCAACCCGTGACCGCCGCAGCCGTCTCCGTCAGCGATGGCTCGTACCTGTGGACTGATCTGCTCCCTGGCAACTACACGGTGACCGAGGTCGATCCGCCTGGCTACTTCAGCACCAGCCCCAACACGTCAGCGGTCGTCGCCGCGATCCCCGGCCAGCGCTACGACGCCGATTTCGGCGACGCTCAGTATGTGACGGTAACAGGCGTCGTCTTCGACGATGTCGATCTGGACGGCGTGCGCGGCGACAACGTCGGCCTGCCAGGCGTTGCGATCGATGTGCGGGGGACGAATTACCTCGGACAACTGGCGGGCGCGAGCGCCGTCACCGGCGAAGACGGCTCCTTCGCCTTCCCGGCCCTCCTGCCCGGCAATTATCGGGTGGTCGAGACGAACCCGGAAGGCTACTTCAGCACGACGCGAGACTTCGTCGATGTCACGCTGCCTGCGCCGGGGACCGCGGCCGTGGTGGAATTCGGCGACGCCCGCTATGCAACCCTCAGCGGCGCTGTCTACTTCGACCGCAACCGCAACGGGCAGTGGGATCCAGGCGAACCCCCGCTGGCGGGACCGACCGTGACGCTGAGCGGCAATAGCTACAATGGGCGCGCCGAACAGCGCACTGCGACCGCAGCATCCGACGGCAGTTTCACGTTCGCCGAGCTGCTCCCCGGCGCCTACGCGCTCGCGGAGACCGATCTGCCCATCTTCGAGAGCGTGGCGGCCAACGTCGGCAGCGCTGGCGGCGCGGTAGTGGACGCCAATCACATCAATGACATCTCGTTGGGCGCGAGCGCCGTTGGGGTGAACTATCGGTTCGGGGATGTGACCCCGCCGCCGCAAGTGCAGGTGAGCAAAGAGCTGGTGACGCCAGCGAGCGGCCAGGCTCAGCCCGGCGGCGAGGTGGCCTTCCGGATCACGGTCACGAACAGCGGGCAGACCTCCCTGTCCCAGCTCCCGTTGCGCGACCAGTATGAGACCGGGCGCCTGGCGTATATGGGGGCCGATCTGGCGCCCGACGATGGAGCGAACGACGGCGATCTGACCTGGACCGACCTGACCGAACTGATCGGGCGCGATCTGGCGCCGGGCGAGTCCGCGCAGGTGATCGTCCGCTTCCAGGCGATCCAGGGGAGCACTGCAGGCAGCCCCTTGCGCGCGCTGCCGATCCGGCTCCCCGGCCCGGCGACACCCATCGAGATCGATCGCGGTCGCTTGAGCGTCCCCGGCGAGACCGTCGCTCCCAACTGCGCGCTCACGATCGCATTGGAGGCGACGTGCGAGGGCTGGTCAGTGCAGTTCGACCGCACGGTCAGCCAGGCCATCCCCTGGCGGGTCAGCATCGACTCCACCGTCATCGCCGAGGGCAGAACGCGCGGCAACGAACAGGTGAACGGCCCCTGGCCCACCTGGGTCGACCTGAGCGTATCGCACACCCTGCGCGCTGAGATCCAGGAGAATGGGCGCTGGTACGGCCGATCGATCAAGACGCCGATCTGCGCGGCCAGCGTGCGCACGCGCAACCTGGCGCTGGTGAGCAACGCTGTCGACGTGTGGGGCGTCGCGGCGCCGGACGTCAGCGACGACGCCTGGGTGACGATCGGCCAGGCGAGCATCCCGACGCCGACCCCCACCCCGCCGTGGGTACAGCAGTGGGAAGGCAGCCTGGGGCCAGACGAAGCGGTATGCCTGCGCGAGCCGCAGTGGATCACCGTGACCGGCGTGGTGACGCTGACGCCGCCCAACAGCAGCGCCTATCTGCAAACGACCTGGCGCGTCGTCCATCCCACCGACGCCCTCTGCCCACCGGAGGCGCAACCGTGCACAGCCGAGCACTATGACATGCGCCAGATCAGAGGGACCACGACCTTCACGATCCGCGCCTGGTGGCCAGGCATCCGCGCCGACGATGAGATCGTCGAGATCCACTACGGCGCCAACATCCTCGACGCGCGCGGCAATCCGATCCACAACGGCATCGGCAAGGACATCTACTGGTACCCATGGGTGTGCCCGCCGACCTGGGAGGAAGCGGGGTTGCTAGGAGCCTACTATAAGCCGGGCGGCAAGGTGACCAACTATCCGAATTGGGATGCGCTGACGCCGTACATCGTTCAAGTCGATCCACAGATCAATGTGGCGTCGACGAAGGACCCCTTCAACGGGATCGCTGGCCTGGTCGATGACTTCGCGGTGCGCTGGCGCGGCAAGATCGCGATCGCCAATGCTGGCCGGTATCGCTTCTACACGCAATCGGACGACGGCTCACGCCTCTACATCGACGGCAGACTCGTCGTACGCAATGACGGCACGCACGGCATGACCGAGAGATCGGGGAGCATCGAGCTTGGCAGCGGCTTCCACGACATCGAGGTGTGGTTCTTCGAGCGCAGCGGCAAGGCCGGCATCGTGATGAGCTGGACGCCGCCAGGGGGCGACAAGGAGGTTGTGCCAGAGACGGTGCTCTATCATTCCTCCGAGATGTCCTTCCGCAGGTAACGTGAGGCGACAAAAAGCCTATCCGAAAAACGGTTCTGGCTGGTCTCCTGGCCAGCCAGGGGCACGGTCAGGAGACCGCGCCGGAGCTTCTCGGCTAGGTTCAAAAGTCCGCGCGGAGGCGCAGGGTCAAAGAGCAACGTGGACCATCTCCCCTGCGCCTCCGACCCCTTCGATCAGGCGATCTTCTGGACGCGCATGAAGTCGGTCGTGCGCGGCGGGGCGCCCGCCGCGCCAGCCACGATGACCACGGTCTGGCCGGGCTGGACGTAACCGTGCGCCTGCGCGGCGCGCACGGCGTCGGCGATCATCGCGTCGGTGACGGTGGCGCGCGGGGCCAGCAGCGGCTCGACCCCCCAATACAGCGTCAACCGCCGCTGGACGACTGGGTCGGGCGTCACCGCGATGATGGGGCAGGGCGGGCGGAAATGCGAGAGGAGACGCGCCGTGAACCCGCTGACGGTCGGCGCGATAATGGCTACGGCGCCCAAGTGACGAGCGGTATCGACGCTGGCGTGCGCCACCGCCTCGGCGATGACATCCGGATGGCAGAAGGCGAGGTCCTCGGCCTTCAACGCCCGCTCAGCTTCCGCCGCGATGCGCGACATCGTAGCGACGGCCGCGATCGGATACGCGCCCATAGCCGTCTCGCCTGAGAGCATGATGGCATCGGCGCCATCGAGGATGGCGTTGGCGACATCGGAGGCCTCGGCGCGAGTCGGGCGCGGATTGCGAATCATCGACTCGAGCATCTGCGTGGCAGTGATCACAGGCACGCCCGCTCGATTGCAGCGCGCGATGATCTCCTTCTGCATCATGGGCACCGCCTCGGGCGCCGTCTCGATGCCCAGATCGCCGCGCGCCACCATGATCCCATCGGCGGCGGCGATGATGGCGTCGATGTTGCGCACTCCCTCCGGCTTCTCGATCTTGGCGATGATCGACGGCGGATTTCCCCCCTGATCCCAGCGCTCGATCAAACTGCGCAGCCGCACGACCTCCTCAGCCTGGCGCACGAACGAGAGCGCCACCCAATCGACGCCCTGGGCCAGCGCAAAGCGCAGGTCTTCTTCATCTTTCTCAGTGATCGCGGGGATGCCAAGCGCCACATTGGGGAGGTTCATCCCTTTGTGGGAGGTGAGCAGGCCTCCTGTGACGACGACGCAGGTGACCTGATCCTCGCGCACCTCGCGCACGCGCAGTTCGAGCAGCCCATCGTCGAGCAAGATCGGATCGCCCACCTGCACCGCCTGGGCGAGCTGGTCGAACTGGACCGGAATCAAGCCTGGCTGGTCGGCGACGCGTTGAGGGCTGAGGGTCACGAGCGCGTCCGGCTCCAGGCGCACGCCCTCCTCCGGCAACTGTCCCACGCGCAGCTTGGGGCCTTGCAGGTCAGCGAGGATTGCCACCGGATGTTGCGTCACGGCGGCAGCGGCGCGCACATGGCCGATGGTCTCAGCGTGCCAGGCATGGTCGCCGTGCGAAAAGTTGAGACGCGCCACATCCATGCCCGCCTCGATCAGATGGATGAGGGTCTCCAGATCGCGGCTGGCCGGGCCAATCGTGCAGACGATCTTGGTGCGTAGCATGGCAAGCTCCTTGATCGGCAAGCGACCACGCAACCTGTTGCAGCGAGCCTGGACGTCAGGCGGCGAGCTTAGACCGAAAAGTTTCGGCACGGTCTCCCGACCGTGCCCCTGACTGATCTCCTGACCAGCCAGAACCGTTCTTCGGATAGGCTCTTATTCGCTGCTGGCCGGTCGCCAGTTCGGCAAAGCGTCAGGCCGCCACGCGACGCGCGCCTCGCGCAAGGGCCGCGGCTAGCTCGCACACGCGGGCAACCGGTTCAGGGGAAGCGCCCAACCTGACCAGGGCCGATCCCACGACGACGCCGTCGGCGATGGCCGCCACCTGCGCGGCCTGCTCGGGCGTGGAGATGCCGAACCCCACCGCCAGCGGCAGATCGGTCGCCGCGCGCACGCGCGCCACGAACATCTCCAGGTCGGGCGGCAAATGGTCGCGCGCGCCGGTGATGCCGGTTACGCTGACCAGGTAGATGAAGCCACTGGCCGCCTGGGCCACCGTCCGAATCCGCGCCGCAGTCGAGGTGGGCGCCAGCAACGGGATGAAGGCCAGCCCGTGCGCGCGACAGGCGGCGATCAATTGCTGGCCGTCGCGCTCGTCAGGCGGCAGGTCGGGCACGATCAGACCATCGACCCCCGCCGCCACGGCATCGCGGCACAGGTCCTCGACGCCGTAGGCCAGAAAGGGATTGTAGTAGCCCATCAGGTTGCAGGGGATTGTGACGCCGCGCTGGCGCAACTGGTAAACCAGGTGAAGCACCCCAGCCGGAGAGACGCCGTGCGTCAGGGCGACCTGAGCCGCAGCCTGGATCGTAGGACCATCGGCCAGCGGATCGGAGAAGGGCACACCGACCTCGATCATATCGGCGCCGGCCGCGGCCAGAGCTGCCATCACCTCCAAGCTGGTCGCGACGTCCGGATACCCCGCCACATAATAGGGCATGAAGGCCGCGCGACCCTCCGCCTGCGCGCGCGCAAAAGCTGTCTGAATGCGTTCGACCCCACTCGGTTTCACTGACTCCCCCTTACGAGCTGACCCAGGCACGCTTCTGGAAAGACAGCGCCACAACCACAGCACTACACGAAGGCCGAATGGCCTTCCGCGGCCGATGGGCCGATCGCCTGCATGACCGTCCCCAGATCCTTATCGCCGCGGCCGGACAGATTGACCAGGATCATCTGATCGGAGCGCAGCCGCGGGGCCAGCTTGAGCACGTAGGCGATGGCGTGCGCTGACTCCAGGGCTGGGATGATCCCCTCCAACTGGCAGAGCAAGCGAAAGCCCTCCAGCGCCTCCTCGTCGGTGGCGTACACATACTCGGCGCGGCCGACCTCGCGCAACAGCGCGTGTTCGGGGCCGACGCTGGCGTAATCCAGCCCCGCCGACACCGAATGGGTGAGCGCGATCTGACCATCCTCCGTCTGCAGCACGTACGACTTCGTCCCATGCAGCACCCCCAGACGACCCAACGCCGGATCGGCGAAGCGGGCCGCGTGCTGGCCGGAGCCGATGCCGCGCCCGCCAGCCTCGACGCCGATCAGGCGCACGCTCGTGTCGTCGATGAAGGGGTAGAAGAGGCCGATGGCGTTCGACCCGCCGCCGACGCAGGCTACCAGCACATCGGGCAGCCGCCCCGCGATCGTCATCATCTGCTGGCGCGCCTCGTGGCCGATCACACTCTGAAAATCGCGCACCATCATCGGATAAGGATGCGGCCCCAGCGCCGAGCCGAGGAGATAGTAGGTGGTGCGCACGTTGGTCACCCAATCGCGAATCGCCTCGTTGATGGCATCCTTCAGCGTCTGGCTGCCCGACTCCACCGGTTGTACCGTAGCGCCCAGCAGGCTCATGCGAAAGACATTGGGGCGCTGGCGAGCCATGTCGACCGTACCCATGTAGACGACGCATTCGATGCCCAGGAGCGCGCAGGCGGTCGCCGTCGCGACGCCATGTTGCCCCGCGCCCGTCTCGGCGACGACGCGGCGCTTGCCCATGCGCCGCGCCAGCAGCGCTTGTCCCAGGGCGTTGTTGATCTTGTGGGCGCCAGAGTGGGCCAGGTCCTCGCGCTTCAGGTAGATCTGCGCCCCACCCAGATGCGCGCTCAGCCGCCGCGCGAAGGTGATCGGCGTGGGACGCCCCACGTAGGTGCGCAGCAGGTGATCCAGTTCCTGACGGAAAGCGGGATCCAGCATCGCCTTGCGATAGGCGTCTTCCAGCTCAGCCAGCGCGGGCATCAACGTTTCGGGCACGAACCGGCCGCCATAACGTCCAAACCAGCCGCTCGCATCGGGTTGGCGCCAGGGAAAGACCGGCGTTTGCGTGTCTGCGATCGCTCTCGTCACGTCTCGATCCTTTCAACGTAGCCCCATCTCATGACCGTCAGGGGAATTTTCGGAAAGGATGTGGCTTCCGTTTCCTTTCCATCAGCCCGCCGCTGCGCGCGCCGCCGCGACGAACGCGCGCACGCGGGCAGGGTCTTTGCGCCCCGGCCGGGCTTCGACGCCGCTGCTCACATCGACGCCCCAGGGCCGCGCCTGAGCGATGGCTTCAGCGACGTTGTCGGGGGTGAGGCCGCCCGCCAGGAGCAGCCGCGCGCAGCGCTGGGCCAGGGCCGCCGCGATCCCCCAATCGCCAGGCTGGCCGACGCCGCCGTAGGCCCCCGGATGATAGGCGTCGACGAGGAGCTGTGGGACCAACGCCTCCGGCGGCGCAGCACAGGCGAACGGCAAGGGCAGCTCCTCGCCCTCTGTGGTCTCCTGCGCGCCGACCTCGTCGGCGCTGGCGACGTCAAGATAACGTGCGGCGTCGGCGAGGGCTTCATCCCGCGCGCGCGGGCGCAACGCTTTGAAGGCGCGCCCGCCCAACGCAGCCAGCAGCGACGGCGGCTCGGCGCCATGCAATTGCGCCAGATCGATCCGGGCGACCCGCATGGTCTCCGCGATCTCAGCCAGCGACGCGTCCACGAACACGCCCACCGCTGGCGTCGCGATCCCTTCCCGGCGCAGGGCGGCCACGATCGCCCCCGCCGTTTGAGGATCCACGCAGCGCGGCGAACGCGCATAGAAGATGAAACCCAGATAGTCAGCGCCAGCCTCAACGGCCACCAACGCATCGTCGAGGTTGGTGATCCCGCAAAGTTTGACCTTCATGCCATCGCTCGCTCAGCCTGATCGCTGAAAGCCAGCCAGGTCTCCCGCCATCGTCGCGATCTGTCAGGGCGCCGTGCGGGAGACTGTGCCGCCCGGCTGTGAATGGATCCTAGAAATGTACGCCCAGCCAATCGAGCAGCGCCTGCGCCAGCGGCGCGATCACGATCGCGGGCAATAAGTTCGCTACACGAATACGACGCAAGTCGAGCAGGATGAGCGAGATGCCCAGGATGAGCACCCCGCCCGCGGCCGTCATCTCGATCACCCAGGGGGTCTGCCGCGTCACCGAGCCGAGCGCGTCGCCGACCGCGAGAGCCGCCAGGCTGATGCCGCCCTGGACGGCGAGGATCGTCAGGATCGACAGGACCACGCCTGGTCCCAGCGTGGCGGAGAAGGCCAGCGCGGCGAACCCATCGAGCATCGATTTGATGGCGAGCAGGCTGTAGTCGCCAGTCAGGCCATCCTGGATCGAGCCAAGGATAGTCATGGGGCCAACACAGAAGACCAGGCTGGCCGTGACGAAGGCGCGCGTGATCGAGCGTTCATCGCCGCCGCCGAGCGCGCCGCCCACGTGCTCTTCCAGCCAACGGCCGATCGCCTCCAGGCCCTCCTGGATCTGCCACCACTCGCCGAGGACGCCGCCGATCAGCACGCTTCCCATGACCAGCAAGACGTTGCGCGTGCCCAGCGCCATCTGCATGCCGACGACGGCGGTCATCAGCCCCAGCCCGCTCATCACGGTCAGGCGCATTTTCTCCGGCAGGCGGTTGCCGAGGAACGATCCCAGCACGCCGCCGATGAGGACGGTAATGACGTTGAGAATGGTTCCGGTCACGGGGCGCCTTCCTTAACCAGTTATAGACAAGCTTCACGTCGCGTCCGCCAGCTCGCGCACCTGCCTGGCCCGTTCCTCCGGCCTGGCCTTGACCAGGGCCTCGCCGACGAGGATGGCGTCGACGCCGATCGCGTGCAGGCGGCGGACGTCATCGGCTGTGTGAATCCCGCTCTCGGCGACGACGATATGCGTCGCTGGGATGCGCGGCCGCAGGCGCTCCGTCGTCGCCAGATCGACCTGAAAAGAACGCAGGTCGCGATTGTTGATGCCGATCACCGTAGCGCCCGCGGCCAGGGCGCGCTCGACCTCGGCCTCGTCATGGACTTCGACGAGCGGCGTCATCCGCAAGCGCTGCGTCTCGGCGATCAGGGCGCGCAGCTCGCGATCGCTGAGGACGGCGACGATCAAGAGCAACGCCGAGGCGCCCGCCGCGCGCGCTTCCAGCACCTGATAGGGGTCGCATATGAAGTCTTTGCGCAGGATCGGCAATGGCCGCCCGATCTGCTCCAGCCGTTCCCGCGCGAGCACGAGGTGGGTGAGATCGCCTTGAAAGAAGCGGCTATCGGTCAGGCAAGAGATGGCGGCCGCGCCCGAACGCGCGTAGGTCTCGGCCAGGCGCGCGGGATCGAAATCGCGACAGAGCAGGCCGCGCGTTGGCGACGCGCGCTTGATCTCGGCGATCAGGCGCACGCGCGCGGGCTGGCCGGGCGGGCGCAGCGCCGCCGCCCAATCGAGCGGCGGGGGCGCGACCGTCGCCAGGGCGCGCAGATCGGCCTCCGGCGTCTCGCGCTGACGCCTGGCCAGCTCCTCGCGCTTCCAACGCATGATTTCGTCGAGGATCTCTCCCTTCATTTGCAAGAGCTTCGTACGCCGACTCGCCATATCGTCCCTTCCGTTTGATTGACCCATCGCGACGGCCCTGAGCCTGCGCCCGCCAAAGGGCGAGGGGGCCCTATGCGGGCAGCGACCAGCAAGCTTCGGCCGCCAACCAAAAGATGCGCTCGCGCACCGACGCGCGCGACTGCCAGTCCCGCGCGTCCCACTGGGCGCCGCTCACGTCGTCGCCGCCATAGAGGATCTGACCGAACAGGACGCCGCGAAATCGGGCGACGGCGAAGAAGGCCGCGGCTTCCATCTCGACGGTGAGACATCCTTCCGCCCGACGTCGCTGCACCTTAGCTGGCGTCTCACGGTAGAAGGCGTCGGTCGTCCACGTTTTGACGACCAGGTAGTCATAGCCGCGCGCGCTCAGGACGCGCTCGATGGCTGCGACGGCCTCCGCGCTGGCGTGAACCTCGCGCGCGGGCGGCAGATAGTGATACGAGGTGCCCTCATCACGCACGGCGCTGGCCGGGATCAGCAGATGGCCCACGGCGATCGCGGGGTCGAGGACGCCAGCGCCGCCGCAGGCGATGAAGCGGCGACAGCCGAGGGCGATCGCCTCCTCGAGCAGGCCGGCGGCCAGAGGCGCGCCCACGCCTGGATGGAAGAGCGCCAGCCGCCTGCCATCTACGTGGATCGCGTACAGCGGATGCGGCCCCATTTCGCTGCGCATCGTGTAGACGACCTGGCCGCCGTGCGCGGCCACAACTTGCGCGATGACGTCCTGGAAAAAGCAGACGACACATGCCTGCGGGACATCGATCGGCTCGATCAGGCGGCCAGGCTCGATGACGGCCGCAGGCGATGGATCGTATTCGAGGATCGGATACAAGCTGAGCTGCAAGCCAGGGATAAAGGTGGTCATCGCTCCTCGGAAACAATTAGGCGGCCAGGGCCTGGCTGACGTGGATGAGGGCGTCCAGCGTGCGCAGCGCAGCGCCGGAATCGAGGCTGGTCCGGGCCTGCGCCAGGCCCGCCTGCCAGTCGCCGCTCTCCACTGCGAGGGCGGCTGCGGCGTTGAGCAGCACCACGTCGCGCCGGGGGCCGCGCTCCTCGCCCGCCAGGATCGCCCGGCACAGGGCCGCGTTGGCCAGCGCGTTACCCCCTTGCAGATCGGCGACCGTCGCTCGCGCGAAGCCCAGGTCGACCGGATCGAGGTCGAAGGTGGTCACGCGTCCCTCGCGCAGATGGCTGACGCGGTTGACGCCCGTGGTCGAGAACTCATCGAGGCCGTCGGCGCCGTGGACGACGAATGCAGCGCGGCTGCCCATCTGTCTCAGCACATGCGCCATCACCTCGGTGAGAGCCGGGCTATAGACGCCGAGCACCTGATGCGTGGCGAAGGCTGGATTGGTGAGGGGGCCGAGGATATTGAAGACGGTGCGCACTCCCAGCTCGCGGCGCGGGCCGATGGCATGGCGCATGGCCGGATGGAAGTTCGGCGCGAAGAGGAACCCGATCCCGACTTCGTCGATGCAGCGCGCCACCTGATCCGGCTTGAGCTGGATGGCAACCCCCAACGCCTCGAGGACGTCCGCCGAGCCGCACTGGCTGGAGACGGAGCGATTGCCGTGTTTGGCCACGGGCACGCCCGCGCCCGCGACGACGAAGGCGGCGGTGGTCGAGATATTGAACGTGCCCATGCGATCGCCGCCGGTGCCGCAGGTGTCCATCAGCATGCCGCGGTGGTGAGCCTCGACGCGCAGGGCGTGGCGGCGCATCGAACGCGCGCATCCTGCGATCTCGTCGATCGTCTCCCCACGCACGCGCAGGGCGGCCAGGAACGCCCCGATCATGGCTGGCGTCGCCTCTCCGGTCATGATCGTATCCATCGCGGCTTCGGCTTCGGCCATCGTCAGATGTTGCCCGTCCAACAGCTTGGCAAGCACTTCCTTCATCTCCCCCTCCCCCATTCGCTCATTCGCTCATTCGCCGATTCGCCCATTCGCCTATTCACCCATCCGTCCCATCGCCAGAAAGTTCTTCAGCATCTCGCGCCCATACTGCGTCAGGATCGACTCCGGATGAAACTGTACGCCGAAGATCGGATAGCGCCGATGGCGCAACCCCATGATCTCCCCTTCCGGCGTGAACGCGGTCACCTCCAACTCGTCAGGGGCTGGCTCGGCCACGATCAACGAATGATAGCGCGTGGCGGTGAAGGGGCTGGGGATGCCGTCGAAGACGCCCTTGCCAGTGTGGTAGATGAGCGAAGTCTTGCCGTGCATCAGGCGCGGGGCGCGCACGACGCGGCCGCCGAAGACGTACCCCAGGCACTGATGTCCCAAACAGACCCCCAACGTGGGGATGCGCGGCCCCAGTTGGCGGATGACCTCGTTGGAGACGCCGCTATCGCGCTCTGGCGTCCCTGGCCCGGGCGAGATCACGATATGGGATGGTTCGGCGGCGGCCACCTCTTCCACCGTCACCTGGTCGTTGCGCCAGACGCGCGGCTGGGCGCCCAGCTCCCCCAGATACTGCACCAGGTTATACGTGAACGAATCGTAGTTGTCGATCACAGCAATCATCGCTCTACCTCACTTTCAGGCCGAACCAACAAAGGGGCAAGGACGCAGGAGAGCACGCGAGCGGGAGACCATGAGAACACCAACTCGCTCTCTCGCTGATTCACCCACTCCTTCACTCGCTGATTCGCTGATTCGCTCTCTCGCTCTCTCGCTTCTTCCGCGCTTCCTCGGCCTTCCGGCTGATCCGATTCCACACGCCAGCCAGCCCCATCGCCCTCTTCGCCAGGAGCAGGGTCTGGCGGGCCTCAGCCTGGGCGCGCAGCGTCCCCTCGTAGATCACCTCGTCGACGAATCCAGAGCGCGCAGCGAACTCGGCGCGCCGCTCGCGGATGGGATCGAGGAAGGCGTTCAACGCTTTGGCCAGGGCCTCCTTGACCTCAACATCCCCGATGCGACCGGCGCGGTATCGCTCCTTGAACTCCGCCACCATGGCTTTGTTCGGGTTGAAGATGTCATGATAGATGAAGACCGGATTCCCCTCGACCCGGCCCGGGATGTCGGCGCGGATGCGGTTGGGATCGGTATACATCCCGAACACCTTCTTCTCCACCGTCTTAGCGTCGTCGGAGAGGAAGATGGCGTTGTTAAGCGACTTCGACATCTTGGCCTGTCCATCCGTGCCGACCAGGACGGGCACCTCGCCGATCATCACCTCGGGAATCGGGAACACCTCGCCGTACAGATAGTTGAAGCGGCGCGCGATCTCGCGGGTGACCTCGACGTGCGCCTCGTTGTCTTTGCCCACAGGCACCAGGTGCGCGCGCGGCATCAGGATGTCGGCGGCCTGCAGCACCGGATACCCCAACAGCCCGAACGGCATCTCGGTGAGATCGGCCGCGCGCGCCATGTCCTTGAGGCTGGGCAACCGGCTCAGGCGCGGCACCGTCACCAACATCTCGAAGAGCAGGTTCAACTCATATACTTCATGGACCGCCGACTGCAAGTAGATCGTCGATTTGCGTGGATCGATCCCCACCGCCAGGTAGTCGAGGGTCATCTCGCGAGCGTTGGTTGCGATCTCTTCGATATGTTCCTTCTCGGGCCTGGTCGTCAGCGTATGCAGGTCGGCGATGATGAAGAAGCATTCATACTCGTCCTGCAGGCGCACGCGATTGACCAGGCTGCCCACGTAATGCCCCAGATGCATCTTGCCAGTCGGACGGTCGCCCGTCAGAATGCGCTTGCGTTCCATCAAACGCGACTCCTTTCTGGTTTTGCACGAGAGTTGCCAAATTCTCGCCAGGGAAGCTGTGCTCCCTCGCCTATCCTGCCGGATCATCATCGGCAGGGCGACTCATTATACCAGCCCGCGTTCGGCCTGTTCCACCGCCACAGCCAACGCGCGCGCTTTGTTCATCGACTCGTTGAACTCGGCTGTGGGATCGCTATCGGCCACGATGCCGCCGCCGGCCTGAATGTAGCACGTTTCCCCCATCATCACGATGGTGCGGATGGCGATGCATGTGTCCATCGTGCCATCATAGTCCACATAACCTACTGCGCCAGCGTAGGGGCCGCGCCGCACCCCTTCCAGCTCTTCGATGATCTCCATGGCCCGCACCTTGGGCGCCCCGGAGACCGTCCCTGCTGGGAAGGTGGCCTTGAGCAGGTCGAAGGCGGTCAGCCCCGGTTGAACCACCCCCTGCACATCGGAGACGATATGCATCACATGTGAGTAGCGCTCGATCGTCATCAGCGTCGGCACATGGACGGTGCCGAACTCGCACACGCGGCCGAGGTCGTTGCGGCCCAGGTCGACCAACATGATATGCTCAGCGCGCTCTTTGGGGTCCGCCAGCAACTCCTCTGCCAGACGTACATCCTCTTCGGGCGTAGCGCCGCGCCAGCGCGTGCCAGCGATGGGGTGCAGGAAAGCTCGCCGCCCCTCCAAACGCACATGCATCTCCGGCGACGAGCCGATCAGACGCACGTCCCCCGGCATCTCCAGCAGAAACATGTACGGCGAAGGGTTGAGCATGCGCAGCGCCCGATAGATAGTCAACGCGTCGGCGCGCGTATTGCGGCGCAGGCGCTGGCTGAGCACCACCTGGAAGATATCGCCGGCGGCGATGTATTCCTTGGCGCGGCGCACGCGCGCCTCGAACTCGGCCTGGGTCACGTTGGACTCCCATGGCGCGCCGCTGGCAACGTTCTCGAGAGGCGGGACGCGCAAGGGTTGCCGGAGTCGGCTGACCACCCCTTCGATGCGCGCCACCGCCTCGGCGTAAGCAGCCGTCAGGTCCCCCTCCAGGCGAGCGTTCGCCAACACGAGCAACCGATGTCGGACATGGTCGAAGATCACGAGGTTGTCGGCGAAGAGGAACGCGGCGTCGGGCAGCTCGGGCCGATCATCGGGCGCCGTCGCCGGCAGGCGCTCGATAAAACGCACGGTGTCATACCCCCAGTAGCCGACCGCGCCGCCCGTGAAGCGCGGCAGGCCCGGCAGCTCGACCGGATGGCGTCGCTCCAGGACTTGCTGTAATTCGGAGAACGGGTCGCTGCCCTCGCGCTCCTCGAGCAAAGCGCCGCCGCCCGACGTGAGCCGCACGCGATCCCCCTTGGTCAGCAGCGTCAGCGGCGGCTGCACGCCAATGAACGAGTAGCGCCCCAACTGCTCGCCGCGCTCCACCGATTCGAGCAGAAACGCCGGGCCGCCGTTGCGCAACTTCATGTAGACCGAGACCGGCGTCTCCAGATCGGCCGGCAACTCTTGATAGACTGGCGCCAGATTGCCGCGGCCAGCCAGCCCCTTGAACTCATCGAGCGTCGGATGGTACACTGGTTCCTCCTCAGCGAGTCAGCGAATCGGCGAGTCAACGAATCAGCGAGTCAACGAATCGGCGAGAAAGCGAGTCAACGAGTTAGAGATCACTCTTCCGCTCTCCTGTTCTCCTGCTCTTGTGCTCTTACGCTCTCCTGCTCGCCCATTCGCTCATTCGCTCTCTCGCTCTTTCGCATCCTCGCATAAAAAATCCCCGTCCCTATACTTCAGGGACGAGGACGTGTTGACGTTCCCGCGGTGCCACCCTGCTTAAGCTGGCCTCGCTGTAAAACAAAACCCCCGTCGTGAAACACGCGGGGGCGTTTGCCAGCTTCACTCATACGATCAGGTACAGGTCTCAACGCCTCATCGGCATGATCCCGATACCTTGCTCCCAGATAACGGTGGAGTCGCCGGAGCCATCTACTGAAGCTGCCTCACGGCTGCTCGTTCGATTCTCAACTCCCCGGCCCATTCGCCGCCAGCGCTGCTGCCAGGTTCACACCTTTCCCCAGCTCTCTGAAGCCCGCTTCGACGGGTACTCTTCCGGTTCCCAGTCTGTGCTCATTCAGTTGTAAAACCATTATGCCACGGGCGGACTGACCTGTCAAGTGCTTTGACTTTCCCGTCCGATCCCCCTATAATGGCTGTATCATTTTCCCCTGAGCGCTTACCATTTGGCCGCAAGATGGGTCGTCGGCTGTCTGACGGAGCGGTATACACGTCATCCCGACAAGCCTGCGCAACATGCAACGATCGAAAGGCCTCTGTCCGAGGCCAACTGGGGAGAGCGCTTCCCCGATCCAGAAAGGAGCATTCCATGTCTCCCGCTTCCCTCGCCGCCACGAGCGATCTTCTGCTCAGCGCCCGCACGATCTACCTGGCTGGCCAGGATCTACAAGATGCGTTGCAGCAAAATGATCCTGCCGCCATCGAATTCGCAGTGACCGGCCTGGAGCAGGCATACGCCCGCTACGATCAGGCCGGCGAACGGTATCGTCGAGAGTTGACAGCGCCCGCCGCCACGCGCGCCCTTCCCGAACCAGAGGCGGCAGCCGCGTCGGACGACAGCGCCGCCCTCGCCGGCATTCTCACCGATCTGCAGGTCTCGCAGCTCCTCCTGGTCGCCGGCCGGGCGACCGGCGAAGGGGGTGCTGTCACACGCGGCGCCCGCTCGCTGGCCGAGGAGCCAGTCACGCTGAACGACGCGCTCCAGGCGCTCGATACGACGGCGCGCGCCTTGCGCGCCCCGCTAGCGCCCGCAGCAGCTCCGACCGTCGCCGCCACGCGCGGCGGCGTAGGCCCGACCGCCATGGCGCGCTCGCTGACCCTCGCGGAGGCGCTGCAGACGCTGAGCCAGACCGCCAACGCTGCTCTCACCCAGTTAGTCGACGGCGTCTACGGCGCGATCCGCTCCTGCATCGACGCCATCGCCGACCTCGACCAGAGCGCGATCCTGGCCGCGCTGCGTTCCCTCGGCGCGCAGGTGTTGGAGATCCCCGACGTCGGCCGCCTGCTCCGCCTGGGCATCGACCGCCTGCAAAAGGCGATCGCCGCGATCACCGAGGCGTTAGGCGGGACGATCGTCGCGCTCATCAAGACGAAGATCGAAACCATGGTGCGCGAGTGGCTGGGCGCGCAGAGGGTTCAGGAAGAGCTGCGCAAAGTCTTGGAAGTGGAAGAGACCAGCCAGATCGTGGCGACATTGGTCACGCGCCAGGACCTGATCATCGATCGGGTCGATGACGCCAGCGCGAAGCTGCAGGCGTTGAGCGAACGTTTCCGCCAGCAGATGGCGACAGTCGACAAGGCGGCGAAGACGATCAGTATCATCGACGGGCTTCTGCTCACATCCGGCTTAAGCTCGCAGGCCGCGCTGCTGACGGCGGTCGCTTACCTGGCCGTGATCGCCTGGGCCTTCTTCGTGGGCATGGATTACGCCGACGCCGGCGGCATTCAGCGCGTCGCCGGCGTGCGCGCGATCCTCAGCGAGATCGGATAAAGATGAGGGTGGCCGGACTCCCGCCTGGCCGCCCTCATCTTAGGCGCTATTCTGGTCATCGCTGAGACTTACATAGAACCTATCCGAAAAGTTTCGGCGCGGTCTCCTGACCGTGCCCCTGGCTGGTCTCCTGACCAGCCAGAACCGTTTTTCGGATAGGCGCATAGCCCTCTGCAAAGCATCGAGCCGCCGAGCGACGATCGGTCTCCTGGAGAGCTTTCGCCAAAGCCCGCGCATACAGTCGATCTGAGGCGGCGATCATGAATCGTCGCCTCGGCCGGCCCACTCTCCTTCCAGATCATATTCGATCGCGCCCGTGATGCGCACCGGCGTCAGCTCGCCGACGGGCGCCCGTCCCGGGAAGAACACCAGCCCATCTACCTCCGGCGCATCGCGGTACGACCGCCCGTACGCGATCCCGCGATCATGTCCCTCCACGAGCACGTCCAGAAGGCGTCCGATCTGCGCCCGATTGCATTGATGCGAGATCGCCTGCTGCAGCTCCATCAGCCGCGCCCACCGTTCGGCCTTGACCTCCGCTGGCACCTGGTCGGGCAGCTCGGCTGCTGGCGTGCCCGGCTCCGCGCTGAACTGGAAGACCCCGACCCTGTCGAAGCGCGCCTCGGCCACGAAATCGAGCAACGTCTGAAACTCCGCCTCCGTCTCGCCCGGATAGCCGACGATGAACGTGGTGCGCAAAGCGATGTCGGGCATCGCCGCGCGCAGCCTGCGGATATGGTCGAGGGCCAATGCTGGCGCCGGACGGCGCATGCGGCGCAACGTGTCTGGATGCGCGTGCTGCAACGGCATGTCCAGATAATGGACGATGCGCTCGCAAGCGGCCATCGTCTCGATCAGGGCGTCGCTGACATGGCCAGGGTAGGCGTACATCAGACGCAGCCAGCGCAGGCCCTCTGCTTCCTGGGCGATCGTCGTCAGCAGCCGCGGCAAGGCGTCCGGCTCCCCGCGATCGCGGCCGTAATCGGTCGTGTCCTGAGCGACGATCACCAGCTCGCGCGCCCCCTGGGCGACCAACGCCTTCGCCTCCGCGAGGATCGCCTCCGGCGGACGGCTGCGCAGGCGCCCCTTGAAGCTGGGGATCGTACAGAAGGCGCACGGGGCATTGCACCCTTCGCTGATCTTGAGGTAGGCGCTGCCCGCCACGGCTGGCGGTCGCTCGTAGGCTTCCTCCAAGGCGGCTGCCGACGGCCCTTCGGGATCCCCCAGGAGCTGATACCGTTGCCGCGGTCGCTGCGCGCCCGCGGCGCGCAGCCGTTCGATGATCGTCGTGATCTCCACCCAGCGACGCGTGCCCAGGACCCCATCGACCTGGGGCGCGTGCGTCAGGATCGTATCGGCCGCCTGTTGCGCCAGGCAGCCTGCAGCGATCAGAAGTTGCTGGCGGCGCTTCCGTCGCCCTAACTCCCGCAGCGCCGCCAGCGATTCGTCTTGAGACGCCTGCAGAAAGCCGCACGTGTTGACGATCAATACGTCGGCGCGCTGCGGATCCGTCGTCGCGTCATACCCCTGACGACGCAGCAGCATCGCCATCGCCTCGCTATCGACCGTGTTCTTCGGACATCCCAACGTCAACAGGTAATATCGCATCGACGACTCGACCTCATGCTAGTTACGCAAAAGCGACCTGGCGCAGCGCCAGGTCGCTCGCATCGAGGTTGCCTCTCCCGAAGAGAGATCATCCCGCCGGCGTGGGCGTGGGTGGGGGAGTCGGGGTCGCCGGCGCGATCAACTCGACGCCGCCGCCGATCTCGCCCCCTTGTGCCGCGACCGTCGGCTCTAATTCGATGATGCGCCCGTCCAGCCAGGCCCAGGTGCGCTCGACCACCTGGCCAGGCGCGCCCATAGCGCCCAGCTCCTGATCGTCGAGGATGATCACCGTGCCGCCAGCGTTGCCGCAACGGACGGTGACGCTCTGCTGGCCGATCCATTCGCGCTCATCGCCGGCTTCCAGGATCGTCTCCAACTGCACCTGGCCGTCCACGACGACGCGCAGCCAGGAGCGCTCGACGATCCTCGTCGTGACGCGCACGCCAGCGCTGGCGGCGGCAACGGTCGGCGTGGGGCTGAACAGCTCGGTCGGCGTCGGCGACGGGATCGGCGTTGGCAACACGAAGACGCGCGAGGTCGGCGTGGGCGCGGGCGTCACGGCTGTGGGCGCGGGCGTCGCCGTCGGCAGCTCAGTGGGCGGGGCAGTCGGCGTCAACGTCGGCGTCGCCGTCGGCTGGGGGCCGAGGGCCGCCAGGAGGTCCGGCTGATAGGTGATCGTCCACCACACGCCGAAAGCCAGGAGCGCGATGATCAGGGCAGTGATCCCCCAACGTCGCCAGGGGAAGGCGCCATCCTCGGGCAGCCGGAGGTCGAAGTCGATGGGGCGATAATCGACAGGGCGAGGCTCTGGAGAGGCGATCGCAAGGGATTGATCGGAGACAACTTCTGCTTGACGTTGCGCGAGCAATGCCTCGGCGTCGAGGCCCAAAAACAACGCGTAATTGCGCAGAAAACCGCGCCCTACCGCTTCGTTGGGCAGGCTCGCCCACTCATCCGCTTCCAAAGCGGATAGAAATTGCTGGCGGATGTGGGTCGCTTCCTCGACCTCCGCCAGTGACAGCCCGCGCGCCTCTCTTGCCTCGCGCAGCCACTGGCCCAGATCGCTCATGCCGCGTCCAATGCCTCCGTCCGGTCAACGTTGCGCGGCCACTATACTCTGGCCCACAGCAAAAGTCAAAGATTCCGCTCCATTCCAACTTTGCGGATAGCATACGGTTGACCGCCGATCATCCACGATGCTATACTGTTTGCAGTTGAAGGCGCATCCGGATCATCTGGCAAAGGAGGTGCGCATGAGCGTTGCCGTTGCTGCGCCGCCCATCGAACGTTATCGGCTGACCAGCGCAATGTACCGTGAAATCGTCGAGAAGGGCATCCTCAGTGAAGATGACCGCGTCGAACTCATCGAGGGAGAATTGGTCGCAATGCCGCCGATCGGGTCGGAACACATGGGGGTTGTCAACCAGATCGCTGAGCGCCTCATCAGCCAATTGGGGTCACATTCGATCGTCAGCATCCAGGGTCCCATTCATCTGAGCGACTTCTCGACGCCTCAGCCGGACCTGGCGCTCCTCGCGCCGCGCCGCGACTATTACAAGCGTTCCCTGCCGCAGCCAGGCGACATCATGCTCGTCATCGAGGTGGCCGACAGCAGCCTGGCGTATGACCGCGAAGTGAAGACGCCGCTCTACGCCCGCGCGAACATCCCCGAAGCCTGGATCGTCAACTTGATCGATCGCTGGATCGAGGTGTATCGCGACCCCTCGCCTGTCGGTTACACCACCCTGTTGAAAGTCCTGCCCGGCAAGTCGATCGCGCCGCAGACGTTCCCCGATGTGACGATCATAGTGGACGAGCTGCTGAGCGAGTAAGAGCCTATCCGAAAAGTTTCGTCACAGTCTCCTGACCGTGCCCCTGACTGGTCAGGAGACTGGCCAGATCCGTTTTTCGGATAGGCTCTTCGCAACTTCGCAACCCGACCCCGTCTCCTCCAGCCGCGCCCTGCCATACCTCTTGCGCGTCGCGCGGGGGGGTTCGGATCACGGAGGCGCGAAGGCTCACGGAGAACACGAAGCACGAAGACCACGAAGCGCGAAGAGCACGAAGCACGAAGAGCACGAAGGCTACATCCGCGGCGACCCTCTTCGCGTCCTTCGTGCTCCAAACCACCGCCGCTCACGCCTGACGCCGCTGCAGGAGCGCGGGGCGGCCGGCGAGCCATCGGTAAGAAGTCTTACCGACAAAATCGCGCCTCCGTTGCATGATGAGCGCCATTGATAGGTCTTGAGTGCAGTTCCAATCCTCTGGCCCGCGTGCGGGCCTTTTTTCGAAGGATTATGCTATACTTTTTATAGTATAGGTGGAAAATTGTCGTTGCCCGATCAGCCAGATCACCCGCATCCTGGGCAGCCAATGGACCCTGGAGCTGCTCTACTACCTGCGCGAGCGCCAGCGTTTCCGCGAGCTGCCCGAGCTGATGGGGGACGTCAATCCGGCGACCTTCGCCGACCTGTAGGATTCCAATGAAGCAGGATCATGTGAACGAAACAGCCCAGATCGTCTATTGCTCCCACGGCGGCGGGCCGTTGCCCATCCTGGGCGATCCGGGCCACCGGGCGATGGTGGATTTTATGACGCGGTTGCCAATGCAGCTCGCCCGCCCCGACGCGATCCTGGTGATCAGCGCGCACTGGGAGGAGCGGGTTGCGACCCTGCTCGGAGCGCCCAGGCCGCCGCTTTTCTATGATTACTACGGCTTCCCCGAGGAAGCTTATCGCCTCACGTATCCGGCGCCCGGTCATCCCGAACTGGCGCAGCGCATCGCCGAGATGCTGGAAGCTCACGGCATTCCCACTCGCATGGAGATGCAGCGCGGCTTCGATCACGGCGTCTTCATCCCGCTCAAACTGATGTATCCCGCCGCCGACATCCCCGTCGCGCAACTCTCCCTTTTGCGCGGGCTGGATCCGGCCGCGCACATCGCTTTGGGCCGGGCGTTGCGCGGCCTGATGAGCGAGAACATCCTGGTTATCGGCTCTGGCTTCTCGTTCCACAACCAGAACGCCTTCTTCAGCCAGCGCATGGGCGCGCCCGACCCCGCCAACGACGCCTTCCAGGACTGGCTCATCGAGACGTGCACCGCGCCGCTGGCGCAGGAGGAACGCGAGCGCCGGCTGATCGCGTGGGAGCAGGCGCCGGCTGCCCGCTACTGTCATCCTCGCGAGGAGCACCTGCTGCCGCTGCACGTCTGTCAGGGGATGGCCGGCAGACCGGCCCAACTTATCTTCGACGATCAGATCCTGGGCAAGCGGGGGGTGGCGTTCTTGTGGTGATGGCTGCGACGGCCAGCGCCTCCTCGACGTGCGGCGCCAGCGATCGCAGCAGGTTGGCGTGCGGGGCTGGCAGTTGCGCCTCAAAAATCAGAGGCCCGTTTTCCCAACAGAAAACGGGCCTCCAGCGCGGGGAAACAGGCCTTTAGAGCCAACCCGAAACCTTGCCGATGAGGGGTAGGCGAAGGCATTGCCTTCGCCTACCCCAACGGGGTTTTCGGGTCGGCTCTTAGCGCGTCGTTCGTTGGAACGTCAGGTAGTAGGCTACGTGGATCTTCCACGCCCGCCGCTCGATGTCGCCCAACCCCATGCCAGCGATATAGTCGCTGGGGGTCCCATCGTCGATCGCGAGGTCGTAGGAGTTGCCGGGCGCGTACATCTGGAAGTTGTAGCTATAGTCGCCCGGCGCCTTGTTTTCGGTCACGCCGGTGATGGCGCCGTCGCGCCAGAGCACCTTGATGGGCACCCCGACAAGCTGATTGCCGGCCTCGTCGAGGACGTTGACGTAAATGTGATGCCGCCCGCCCGCTTCCTCTTCATTGGCCCAGCGCGCCTCGATCAGGCGCCAGTACGTCTGACCGGGCGCCACGGACGCTGGCCGTAAGACCACGCCCAGTTGGTCGAGGCGGCCGTCCCAGGCGATCGAGGCGGCAACGGCGCGCGGCTCGGGCTGCGGCGCCGGGACCTCCGTCGGCGCAGCCACGACGACCGGCGGGGGCGCTCGCGTCGGCTCCGGCGTCGGTAGCGGCGTCTGCGTCGGTTCCGGCGTCGGCGTCGGCGTCTCCGTCGGCAACGGCGTATCGGTGGGGATTGGCGTCTCTGTCGGCAGCGGCGTGTAGGTGGCCGTGGGCGCTGGTTCCTGCGACTGCGATACCGCCATCGCCAGGACGCGGACGCCGTCCTCCTCGCCTTCCACGGGCGCGCCCAGGTTGAAAGCGGCGCTCAGATTGCTGACAGCGGCGTTGACGAACGAGACCGAATTGAGCAAAAGGGAAGGAGCGACCACGCCCAACAGCCAGGCCAACAACACCAGGACGATGGCCAAGCGCATCTTGGCCGCCAGACTCAGCGAGTGGAACCACGCCGCTAGCTGATCGAGCGCCGATGGACGCGGCTCCGCGCGCGCGGCCGTCGAGCCTTCGGGAACCGGCCGTTCCTGGCTGGGCATTGGTCCGGCTGGCGCGACCTGTGCGGGAGCGACCTGATCCCAGGCGACAGGCGGCGCCTCGACCGTCACAGGGACGGTCCGTCGAGACGGTGCGCTGGCCTGCACCGAGTGCAGCGTCTGCGCCTCAGTCTGGCGCAGGCGCTCGCTCAGGCTGCGGCTCAGATTGAGGGCGAGCGCCGGATGGCGCATCGTCAGCGCCTCGAAATCGGCCGGGCGCAGCAGCCAGACATCGACGTCGGTCAGGGCCTGCGCCGTCGCCTCGTAGCGGCCGCCGGTGAGGACCGCCTCTTCTCCCGCGAATTCCCCGCCGTTGAGGATCGAGATGGGCGTCTCGACCCCGCCTTCCTCTTTGAAGAGCGCGATGCGGCCCGATTCGATCAGGTACAGAAAGTGGGGATGGTCGCCCTGGTGGAAGATCACCTCCTCGGCCCGATAACGCATCGGCTGGAGGCGATCGGCGATCTCACGCAACGCGGCGCTGGGCAATCCCTGGAGCAGCCGCATATGGCGCAGGTGGCGATCGGCGTGCGCGCTGCCGGCTTCCGCCAGGCGCTCTGAAAGCCCGCGGCTGACCGCGGCGGCGATGGCCGGGGTGCGCATGACCAGGGCCTCGAACTCATTGCGGTACAGCACCCACAGGTTGGCGGCCTGGCTGGCGATCGCTGTCGCCGAACGCGGCCGTCCGGTGAGCAACGCCATCTCGCCGAAGAAGCCGCCCGGCCCGATGCGCGCGACCAGCTCGCGCCGCGAGCCGCTTCCCTGCACTAACTCGACTTCGCCGCTCTCTACCAGGTACATCGCGTCGGCCCGGCCCCCCTCGGCGAAGATGACCTCGCCCGCAGGCATGTGCAGCAACAGGAGACGGCTGCTGACCATGGCCAGGACGTCGGCGTCGAGGCCCTCAAACAGCGGCATGTGGGCCAGGACGGCGGCGGCGGCAGCTTGATCCTCTGAGTTGAGCGGAGCGCGCAGGCCACGGCTGAGCAGTTTGGCCAGCCCAGGATGGCGGTGGATCACGGCGTCGAAATCGGCGCGCCCCAGCGACCAGAGGAGCGTGTCGGCGGCGGCTTCGGCTGTGTAGAAATGGGGCTTGCCGGTGAGCATGGCCAGCTCGCCCAGGAGCTGTCCAACCCGGCGCACGGAGGGAGCGCTCTCGTCCTCCTGCGGCGAGACGACGACCTCGCCCGCCTCGATCACATATAGCGCCTGCGCGGGATCGCCCTGGCGGAACAGCGTCTGCCCACGGGCAACTTCCATCGGCGCGAGCAGGTGCGCCAGCGCGGCCAGCTCCTCGTCGCGGGCGTCGGCCAACGCGGGCGCCTCGCGCAGACGATTGACCAGGTAGGCGTCCATCTGCACGATGTGGCCGCCGAAGGCCCGGCTGAGGGCAATGCCGAGGTTGGGGTCGTCGATGATCGCCTCGGACAGATCGCGTCCGTCCAGCGTCCACAACTCAGCGGCGGAGGCGGCTACCGCGCTGCTACTGCGCCGCTGGCCACGAAACAGGTCGGTCTCGCCGAAGACACTGCCCGGCCCCAGGCTCGCCAGCACATCCCCGCCCGGCGTGGCCAGACGGATCCAGCCTGTGCGGATAATATATAAGGAAGAGGCCTCCTCTCCGATGCTGAAAAGGCGTTCGCCTGCCGCTAGCGACCTCGGTTGGAGACAGGCAGCGATCCGCTCCTGCTGCGTTGTCGATAGGGCAGAGAAGAGCGGGGTCTCATTCAGGATAGGAGCGTTCACGGTCTCCTACGACCTCCCACGCGAGATAGTACCCATCGTACCATAGCCTACTGCCACTCCTCTGTCAATGGCGTCTACCTGTCGGTTAGCCTACCATTTGCGGCCAGGGGCCGTCAGCAACTGACCGCGCGCGAGCAGCCGCTCGTGCATCTACCATGTGCGCTGGAAGACGACGACGTACGCGTAGTGGCCGACGGCGAACAAGTACGTCTTGTTGACGAGGTCCGCCTCACAACTGGCGTCGTCCGGATGGGGTTTGCAGTTACAGTAGCCCGCGGCCTTCATCAGATCGAAGGGGGGCCAGTCATCGCTCATCCCGCGCGAAAGCTCACTGATGCGATTGCCGGCCTCATCCACGATCTCGATCTGGCCGCCTCCACCACGGTAGATGTCATACTCCACACGCCCGGGCCCTTTGCCCTGGGTGCCTGTGACGAGGATACGGTTCGAGAAGATCTCGCGCACGCGCACGCCATCGAGCGGGTTGCCAGCAGCGTCCTCGACGATCACCAGGATGTTGTGGTCGCCGCCGGTGCAGCTTTGCGCGTCCTCGCCGACGCTCTTGAGGCGCACGCTCTTGACGATGTACGCGACCCCAGGCGGCGCGGCGGTGGGAGGGGGAGTTGGCACCGCAGCTTCAGGGATCGCGGTTGGGGGCGGGGTCGGGATGTCGGTGATCAGGGGGACCTCGGCCGCGGCGCGGGCCTCTACCAATGACGCGGCAACCCATCCCGTTTGCCCTTCCACACAGCATACCTGCCACCAGTCGCCCGCCTCATTGCGTCCCACGATCGCGAGCGTATCCTCCGCCGCCAAGCGGCCGACGATGGGATAAGCGGTGCCCGGCCCGGCGCGCACATTCAACGATTCGGCCCGGACGATCGCGTGAGGGGTGGGCGCCATCGTCGGAGCTTCCGTAGGGGTTGGGGAAGGCAGCGCGGTGGGCGTCTCGATCGGCGTCGGCGTCGCCAGCAGGGGCGTGGGGGTCTCCGTCGGCGTTGCGGTCGGCGTCGGCGCTGGCGTCGGCGAGAAGTGCACCCTGGCGTACTCGACCATGGCGACCGTCTTGACCCCCAGCGCCATCGCGAGCGAGACCAGGCGTTCGGTCGTGACCGGGTCCTGTCCGTCGCGCATGTAGCGTTCGGCGAGCACGGCCAGCCATTGATCGGGGCGCGACAGCCCGAGGGCGTAGAGGCGCGCCTCCGCCTGGGCCAGGTCTCCGGTCTGCGCGTACTCCGTCGCGATGGCGATCGCCTGTTGCTCGCGTTCCGCCTCCGAAGGACGGGTCGCCTGCCGACTGCGGCCGCAGCCCGCGACGAGGGCCAGGGTCGCGAGCAGGATCAGGACAACGCAGAGGCGTCCCCGGCCGCGTGAAGGGCCGCCCGCGCGCAGGGGCTGCGGCGACGCGCAAGAATCAGGGGGCTGGGGCCTTTGCGCGCCCCACACCCCCTGACCTTGTGGTAGACCTGGTTGAACGGGAATTCGACTACAACGATGGAAGCTGGGCAAGGTGCGACCACGCCGCGTCTTGTTCAGGAGTTAGCCAGTCAATGGCCAATGGGCACTCACTCGACATTTCATCTACCTTGAGCGTCGCACGATCCTCGAACCTGCTGCCTCGGCTGCTTAGAGCCTATCCGAAAAGCTTCGGCGCGGTCTCCTGGCTGGTCTCCTGACCAGCCAGAACCGTTTTTCGTCTAAGCTGCTTAGCCGCCCGGCAGGATTACTGGTATAATGCCCCGCGGCCAGGTGATCGAATCGTTGGCGTGATGCCGAAGGTGGGAGTCGAACCCACACGGGGTGAACCCACACGATTTTGAGTCGTGCGCGTCTGCCAGTTCCGCCACTTCGGCCTATGGCTTGCTGAGTATAGCCGAATCCCATGAAATCGTCAAACGCATGGACGAAGCGTCCCTGATTCGCGCGGCGCAGGGGGGCAGCCTCCCAGCCTTCAATCAATTGATCCTCCAGTATCAGGGCCTCGCTTATAACGTGGCCTATCGGGTATTGGGGGATCCCGATACGGCCGCCGACGCCACTCAGGAAGGATTCCTCAAGGCCTACCGCGCCCTCCCCAGTTTCCGCGGCGGCTCCTTCAAGGCCTGGCTCCTGCGCATCATTACGAACACTTGCTATGATACGCTGCGCTTCGAGCGGCGCCGCCCTGCCGCCTCCCTGGACGGCCTGGAAGTCGAGGCCGATCACGTGCCGGAGCTGGTGCAGCGTGAGGCCGATCCGTTGGAGCTGGCCCTGCGCGGCGAACTTGGGGAGGCGATCCAGCAAGCTATCCAACGCCTGCCTGAAGATCAGCGCGTGACCCTGGTCCTGGCGGATATCGAGGGGCTGGCTTACCAGGAGATCGCCGAGATCACCGGCGTGCAGTTGGGGACCGTCAAATCGCGCCTAAGCCGCGCCCGCGTCCGCCTGCGCGACTTGTTGATGGCGCGTCCGGAACTATTGCCGCAGCGTTATCGTCTTTAATGAAGACATGAGTCCACTGCAAAAACCAACCGCGAAGAACGCCGAGAGCGCAGAGTTCTTAAGTAGTAAGTCTTCGCGTACTCTGCGACCTCGGCGGTAAAATAGCCTTTTTGCAGTGGAGTCAGAACATCGAAAGGAATGGGATCACGGAGCACGCATGCCCAGGGAAGTAAGCCCGCGGTCGCGAAGGCGCATCCCCATCACCGCTGAACTGCTGTCCGCCTATCTCGACAATCAGGTGACTGCCGAGGAGCGGACGGCCGTGGAGCAGGCGATCGCCGAGGATCCGACGATCGCTGAGCAGGCGCGCGCCCTCAGCCAGACTGTCGCCCTATTGCGTGCCCTGCCGCGCGCGCCGGTCCCGCGCGCGTTCACACTCAGCGAGGCCGACGTGGCCGCGGCTCATACGCCCTGGTGGGAGCGCAATTGGCGGCGGCTGGCCTTCGCCCTCTACTTGCGAGGCGCGGCGCTGGTTGCGGCTGCCCTGTTTGTCGTCGTCGTGATCGCCGACCTGCGCCAGGGTCAATCGCTGCCCACGATGACCGGCGCTCAACGGGAGCTGACCACCGTAGTGGCGCGCGACGACCTTCGCGTGCCGGCGGCCGCTGTCCCCGCGGAGGGCGCTCAGCCGATCCCTCTTGAGTCGCCAGCCTCTGGGGAGGCCGATTGGGCCGCCGCGTCCCCAGCCGCTGAGGCGATCGTTCCTGAGGCTGCGCCAGCAGAGGAAGCGCTAACGGGAGAGGCCGAACTGTTAGCCCGCGCAACGGAACCGTCGCCGACCGCGCAGATCGAGCCGTCGATGCTCGCGACAGAGCCGCCGGCCGCGCCGGCCGAACCGCCAACGCTTGCAACGGAGCCGCCAACGGAGAAGGCTGAAGCGCCAGCGCCTGCGGCCGAACTATCGCCGACCGCTCTGCCAGCGCCGACGGAGGCCCCGCCCCCTGTCGAAGAACCTCAGGAGGAGGAAGCTCTGGCTGCTGCGCCAGCTATGGGCGGTGGATTGTTGGAGCCGCTCGACCAGGAGGGCGCCGGGTTGATCGCGCGCGGCGGAGGAGGGCTGCCCGGCGCGCCGGGCCTGGGCGGCGCAGGCGGGATGGGCGGCGGCGCCGAAAGCCCCTTCGATCGTCGTCCGCCGGCCTTCGGCTTCGCCCCGCCGCCTGCCGGCGGCGAGCTGCCTGCCGCCCTCGCGCGAGAGGATGCGGCGGCGCTCGCGGAGCCGATGGTGGAGGCGTCCGCGACGCCCGCTGCGGCCGTCGCTGCAGCGGCAGCGCCTGCGCCGGAAGCGCCGACGGCTGAGCTGCCGTTGGAGGGCGCAGAGATCCCGGTAGGATCGGCAGGAGAAACGCCCACGGCAGAGTCGGTGATGGTCGAGTCGTTGGCCGAGGAGGCGCCGACTGTTCCGGCGCACGCGGCGGCGCCCGAAGCTGCTGCGGCTTCGGCGGGCCTGACGGTGGACACGCCTACAGTGGAACCATCGGCGATGGAGGCGCTGGCGACGGAGCCAGCGGCGGCGGAACCATCAACGGCGGAGGCGCCAACCGCGACGCGAATGCCCACCCCAACCTTGACGATCACGCCGTCGCCGACGGCGGAGGAAACGTCGGCAGCAGAAACGACCGCAACGTTGATGCCCAGCCCAACGCCGACGATCCTGTCATCGCCGACCGCGCTCCCCAAGCTGCCAGCGCCGACGGCGCTCCCTGAATCGCCGACGCCACGCGCCAGCCCTTCGCCTGTTCCATCTCCTGTGGCGCCGGCTCAAGAGGAAGCGACGGCTTCGGCAGGTCAGCAGAGAGGACAGGCCGAGATCGGCCTCCGCTTGGGGCCATGGACGTTGACGCCAGGCCAGGCGCGGGCGTTGGAGGCCGCGTTGGGCGCGAGCGTCGTGCTTTTGCTGGCAGCCAGTTGGCTGGTTCGCCGGCGTTGAGCGATCTCAGCGTGCAGGGGGGATGCGACGGTGCCTGAACTTCCGGAGGTGGAAACCTACGCGCGCGAGCTGCGCCCCCAGCTCGTGGGAAGGCGCGTCCGCGCGGTGACGATCCGATGGCCGGGCGTGGTCGAGCAAGCCGCGCCTGCCGACTTCGCCGTTGCCCTGCAGGGGCAGCAGATCATCAACGTCGCCCGACGCGGCAAATATCTGCTGTTCCCCTTGCAGAGTGGGGCGACGTTGATCGTCCATTTGCGCATGACGGGCAACCTGACGGTGACCTCGGCTACGGACGCCGCTGACTTGCACACGCATATTGTGTTAGAATTGGACGATGGGCGAGCGTTGCATTTCAACGATCCGCGCAAATTCGGCCGTTTCTGGCTGACGGCGGATCCCCAGACAGTGGTGGGCAACCTGGGGCCGGAGCCGCTCGACGGAGCGTTCACGGCGCAGGAGTTGGCCGCGCGGGTGCGCAAGCGCGCCGCGCCGATCAAGGCCGTGCTTCTGGACCAGACGGTCGTCGCCGGGTTGGGCAACATCTACGCGGATGAGGTGTTATTCGCCGCGCGCATCGACCCGCGCCGCCCCGCCAACAGCCTGGAGCACGGCGAGGTTCTGCGCCTGCACGCCGCCATTCGTTCGGTGTTGACGGAAGCGATCCGCGCCAGCGGCAGCAGCCTGCGCGATTACCGGCCGCCGCTGACGGCGCGTGGCCGTTTCCAGGAACAGTTCCAGGTGTTTCGGCGCACGGGAGAGCCGTGCCGGCGCTGCGGCACCCCGATCGAGCGCATCCGACTGGCCCAGCGCTCCACGCACTTCTGTCCCGTCTGTCAACGCTGAGCGGCGGTCTAACCGGATGTCTCCCTGAAAGGTTCTCAGATGGCTGGCGAATGGACGGCGGCCTGGTCACGGCCAGCGCCCGAAGCGATCCTACAAGAAGATTCTCCTTCCTCCTTCGAGGCGGCCGGCGGATGGCTGACGGCGATCGTCCTGGTCTTGTTGTTGTTGAACATGGGATGGGCGATCAGCGCGGCGGCCTGGACGGAGGGATTAGAGATCCTGACCTGGGTGCTGCTGGGCGGCGCGATCGTCGGCATCTTGCTGGCTGTCAGCCGCTTCGATGGCTTCTTCCCGCTAGTGCATAGCCTGGTGACAGGGAGCGCCTGGGTGCTCTACTGGGTCAGCACCCTCGTCCCGGGCGATCTGACCGCTCCGCAGCGCGCCTATGAGGCGGCGGCTCGTTGGTATGCCTGGCTGGCCCTGGCGATCGCGGGCGGCGCTTCGGATGACAACCTGGTCTTCATCCTGGAGGTCGGCCTGCTCGGCTGGTGGCTGGCCTTTCTGGCGGGGTGGGCGGTCTTTCGCGAGCGGCGCGTCTGGCGCGCGGTCGTCCCGATCGGCGTGGCGATGGTCGTCAACGCCTACTACGCCATCGCCGGCGTAAACGGTTTCCTGCTCGTCTATTTCTTGCTGGCGCTCCTGTTGCTGGTGCGCGTCAACCTGAGCCATTACGAGAGCTGGTGGCGATCTGCTGGCATCCGCTACGCCCCGGATATCCATTTCGATTTCCTGCGCAACGGCTTGATCTTCTCGGTGATCGTCGTCGCCATCGCCTGGGCCTTGCCGACGATGCGCAACGGCTTGATCTTCTCGGTGATCGTCGTCGCCATCGCCTGGGCCTTGCCGACGATGCGCACCGGCTATTGGCTGCAGCGGCTGCTCGAGCCGATGCAACAGCCATGGGAGGCGGTCCAGGAGGAATGGCAGCGGCTCTTCACCTCGCTCAACTATCGCGCGGCGGCGCCGTCCACGAGCTTTGGTAAGACGCTGACCCTGGCCGGCAATCGGGAGGTGGGAGATCGTCCGATCATGCGGGTGCAGACCGCGCGCGGGGAGCGGCGTTACTGGCGCGGCGCGGCGTATGACACCTATACCGGTCGCGGGTGGATCAACACCGATGAGGAGATGATCCAGCTCGGCCCCGGCAGTTCGCCCGATCTGCCGGTGTATGAGCTGCGCCGCGTGGTCACGCAGACGATCACCGCTTTGACGCCAGAGGGGAATCTCCTGTTCGCCGCCTCTATGCCGATCGGGGCCTCTGTCGCCGCTCGCGCCGATGTGAGTTTGCTCCCCGCTGACTGGGATGAGGTCGGGTCGCCGACCGCCAGCCAGAATCGGGAGGTGGTCGATATCTCGCGCATGCTCAGCCGCGAGCCGTTGTCGGCAGGGAGCCAGTACACCACGCGGTCGCTGATCACGACAGTGGATAAGCAGGCGCTGCGTGAGGCGCCCACCCAGTATCCGGAAGCGATCGCGAGCCGCTATTTACAGTTGCCGGAGACGTTGCCCGACCGCGTCCGCCAGCTCGCCGTCGCAGTGACGGCGGACGCCGAGACGGTCTACGATAAGGCGGCGGCGCTGGAGGGGTATCTGCGCCAGGAGATCATATACAACGACAAGATCGCCCCGCCGCCGGCCGGCGCCGATGGCGTCGATTACTTCTTATTCGATGTGCGGGCTGGCTATTGCGACTACTACGCTTCCGCCATGGCCGTGATGGCGCGTGCCTTGGGCATTCCAGCGCGCATCGCCTCGGGGTATGCGGAGGGGACGTGGGATGAGGAGGCGCGCGCGTATCAGGTTCGTGAGCTGGACGCCCATACCTGGGTCGAGATCTATTTCCCGGGCTACGGCTGGATCGAGTTCGAGCCGACCGCCGCGCAGCCAGCGATCGAGCGACCCGAACGGCGCGAGGAGCCGCGCCTGTCAAGCGAGTTCTCCTCATCCAACAGCGCGCCGCCGACCCCGCCGCCTCCCTCTGAGCTACCTCCTGCTCCGCTGGACCAGCCGCGTGAGGATCCTGTAACGTCCGAGCTTCCCAGGCTCTCGATGTGGCAGGTGATCAGCCTGGCGGCGGCCCTGTTGGCGCTGGCCTTCCTCGCCATCGGCTGGGCGCGCCAGCGCGTCCGCAAGCGCGCCGTGCGCCTGAGCGTGTGGTTGTATGAGCAGCTCCTGCGTTGGGCGGCTCGCGTGGGGATCCCTCTCTCGCCGGCGCGCACACCGTATGAGGAAGCTTCCGTGATCGCCGTGTTGGTGCCAGAGGGAGGATCTGAGGTCATGACGATCGCGACGGCTTACGTGCGCGATCGGTACGGCAGCCAACCCCTGCCCGTCTCTGAACAGGAGCGGGCCGAGCGCAGTTGGCGGGTGCTGCGGCGCGCTTTCTGGAAGGAGTGGTTGCTGCGCCGCCTGCGGTTGGGGCGTTCGTGGCGATGAGAAGCTCTTCGGCGTCATGGCAGTGGATCACGGGGGAGCCTATGGCGGCGCTGGCGGGAATCATTTCATGACATAAAGCTTTTTGGGGAGCAAGTTTACAGTACATGATAGGAAGGAGGGGTATTTTAGAATCCCCGGCCTGGTATGCGCTCCCAGATCGTGTTTCAATGCCCAGCGAGCAAGGTCAGGGAGTCCGTCAAGGGCCTCCGCGGCCTGCCTGCTGCTTGGAGCAGTGGGCAAGCCGAACAGACATCATGAGCGCGTGACAGACGGACGCTGCAGGGAGGCAAGAACATGGACATCATCAAAGTGTCAGCGCGTTCCCGTTCGACCGCTGTGGCAGGAGCGATTGCAGGGGTCGTGCGGGAGCATGGCCGAGCTGAGGTGCAGGCGATTGGTGCCAGCGCCGTGAATCAGGCGATCAAGGCGGCAGCCATCGCGCGCACCTATCTGGAGGCGGACAACATCAACGTGATCTGCATCCCCTCTTTCACCGAAGTCGATATCGAAGGCCAGGAGCGGACAGCCGTCAAGCTGCTGATCGAGCCGCGCTGACATCTTTCGCGCGCGGTCCATTTTCGAAGCGATGCTGCTTGCTGCGCTCGTATGATCACAAAACGGGCGAAGGGGAGTTGCGTCCCTTCGCCCGTTTTGCTTGGCGCCAAAAAGGCTTTTTATCTCCTACGGGAGTTGATCCTCCTCTTCATCCAGGTCTGCCTCATCGTCTGCTTGCGGCTGGTTGACGGGCGCCTGGGCGCAGCCTGCGCAGGCTGGCCCTCCTGCCGTCGGCGCGTTCCAGCTTAACTCCGCAACAGGCACCTCGATCATCGCTCCATCTTCGAGGCGGACCACGACTGTCTCCTTGAGGGTATGCACCTGGCGCACGCGGCCTACGCCCTGAGGGGTGACCACCTCGGCGCCCGTTTTGGGCAGACGTTTGCGGATCTCGGTGTACGCTTCCATCTCATAGCCGAGGCAGCACAGGAGACGCCCGCATACCCCTGAGATCTCGGTGGGGTTGAGGGGCAGGTCCTGCTGTTTCGCCATCTTGATCGAGACCGGGTTGAACTCGCGTAGCCAGGAGGAGCAGCACAACTGACGGCCGCACCGACCGACGCCATCGAGCATTTTGGCCTCGTCGCGCACGCCGATCTGCTTCATCTCGATGCGCGTGCGCAGGATCTGCGCCAGATCGCGCACCAGGGCGCGAAAGTCGACCCGCTCCTCGGAAGCAAAATACACCATCAGCCGCCCACCGTCGAAGCTGTATTCGGCGCGGACGATCTTCATCGGCAACTTATATTCGGCCGCTTTCTCGCGACAGCGTTTGAGGGCGGCTGCCTCGCGGTGAGCGTATTTATCGCGGCGCACCATATCCCAGGGGGTGGCGCGGCGCACGATGGGCTTGAGCGGCTCAGCAAGCTCCTGCTCGGCGACCATGTGCGGCGGCTCCACCACCCGCGCGACCTCATGGCCGCGCGCCGTGTCGACGACCACCCAGGCGCCCGGACGCAGATCGAGGAAACGGACCGGATCGAAGTGATAGATTTTGGTAACTGGCTTAAAAGCGACTCCCACCACCATTGGCATCAGAAACTCTCCTGATTCGTCCCTTATCTGTATTCGATCAAGCCGCGTTTTCGGGGATCAGCGCCTGCAACCGCGGCAGATGCAGGCTGAGCGATTCGAGCGCCAGGCGCGCATTGGCGTTGGCCTCCAGGTAGGCCAGGGTCTTGTGGATGCGGGTCGCCGTCGCGCGCGCCTGGTGAGCGGGACACGCCTGGGCGATTGCCGCCAGCGCCGCGGCGTGGTCGATGTTGACGATCTCGTCGCGGCAGCGCGCCTGGAGATACAGGATGTCGCGCCACCAGCTCAACCACAGCAGGAGGGTCGCGCGCGCCTGGTCGGGCTTGTTGGCCATCTGCTCGGCCCAACCGCAACGTTCAACGGCCCCGCTGGCCAGCAGGCCGATCATCTCCTGCAGCGAGCGTTGTCGCCAGGCGTTGCCCCGTTGGTCGCGCAGGCCAGCGATGGCCATGCCCAGGCAGCCATGGCTCAGCCTGGCCCAGAGCGCAGCCTGCTCTGGCGACGCCTGCCAGTGGTCTCGCAACACCGCTTCGACGAGGGAGATGGGCAGGGGACGCAGAGGGATGACCTGGCAGCGAGAGATCACCGTGGGAAGCAGCGCCTCTAGCTGCGCTGCTGTGAGGAGCAGAACGGTGTGAGGCGGCGGCTCTTCCAACGTCTTGAGCAGGGCGTTGGCGGCCTGCGCCGTGGCGCGATCGAGGTCGCTGATCACGAAGATCTTGGCGCGCCCTTCTACAGGTGAGAGGCTGGCGTCGCGCTGCAGCTCGCGGATCTGCTCGATGCCCAGAGCGCGATCCGCCTCCGGCGGCAGGATCAGGCGCACATCCGGGTGCCGATCCTGCGCTGTCAACTGGCAGGCGCGGCAGCGCCCACATGGACGTTCGTGAGGGCTGGCGGCCTCGCACAACAACGCCTGCGCCAGCGCGCGCGCCAGCGTCAGCTTGCCGACGCCGTCTGGCCCAACGAACAGATAGGCGTGCGAGAGTCGCCCCTGCTCCAGCCCGCGACGGAGCAGACGGACCGCCGTCTCGTGGCCGACGACGGGCCACTGCGAGGTCCTTGATGACGCGCTCGCAGATTCTGCGGGGCGGGGAGACATCAGGCGGTCGTCGTTCATGATCCTGGCGCGCTCAGGTTCAGCAGAGAGAGACCTCCGGGAGGAGGTAGCGCAGGCGCCGTTATTCGGCGGAGGGCGCGTCTGCGGTGGGCGCTTCCGAGGGGGGCGTTGTCTCCGCGGCAGGCTCCTCGGCGGGGGCCTCTCCGGCGGTCGGCGCTATCAGCGCTTGCAGACGCGCGTGCGCCTGGCGCACCTGGGCCAGGGGCGCTTTGCTCGGCTGTCGGCAATAGGGGCAGTTGACGACGTAGTGCTTATGTTTGGTGTCGCGTGATTCTTCGACGATGCGCGCGATCTGTTCATTGGTTAGCGTGAAGCTGCGACTGCAGCGCATGCACGTGATCCGGACCACTGTTGTCCTCCTGACGTGGTTGTGGCGGCCGAAGCCGCGCGTGGCTTTGACGCGCCCAGTATACCTGTGCTAGAGTCTGCTGGCAACCCGAAAGGGCCGCGGGGCGGTGGAGGAGGCTGGGGCCTCTCGCCGGTTTGGGCCGACGCTTTGTGTCGGGGATGGCGTGGGCGAGGCGGCCGGTCGGGAGACTTACGACGAGGGGGAGTGGGTGGCGTGGCTGGTGGGGACAGGCCGCGGAGCGGCAGAGAGTGAAGCCTCCAAGTGAGCCGGCGATAGCTGGCGCCCGCCCGCGTGGCGTTCCCACGTGGGCGCGTGGGAACGAGTGAAGCGTGAGGAGGAGACGGATGGCCACCATTGCCTTGATCGCCCATGATGGCAAGAAGGATGAGATGGAGCGGCTGACGCAGGCGCATCGCGAGCAGTTGGCGCGTTTTGATCTGATCGCCACCGGCACCACTGGCCAGCGCATCGCCCGCGCGACGGGGTTGCCCGTCACGCGCCTGCTCTCCGGGCCCCTCGGCGGCGATGCCCAGATCGCCGCGCGCGTCGCCGACGGCCTCGTCCAGGCGGTCATCTTCCTGGTCGATCCGCTCTACGCCCACCCCCACGAGCCGGACATCCAGGGGCTGCTGCGCATCTGTAACGTCCACAATGTGCCGCTGGCGACCAACGTGGCGACGGCGGAGCTGATCCTGGCGGCCCTGACGCGGCCATAGCGGGTCCCTGATGCCTCGCCTTCGCTTGTTGCCTCTGCTCTTCGATTACGCGTTGATCGTGGCGGGCGCCGTCCTGATCGCGCTCGCGGCTGACCTCTTTCTGATCCCCAATCAGGTGGTGTCGGCGGGGCTGATGGGGATCGCGATGCTTCTCCACTACTTGATCGGCACTCCTGTGGGATTGGTGACGCTGGCGCTCAACATCCCCCTCTTTCTGGCGATGTTGCGTTGGGGGGGCGGCTGGCGCGCCGGGGTGCGCACGATCGTCGCCGTGGCGGTGATGTCGCTGGCAGTCGATCTGCTCGCCGATGTGTTGCAGCCGGTGACCGCTGATCCGCTCCTCTATACGCTGTACGGCGGCATCCTCGACGGGCTGGGAATCGGGTTGATCTTTCGGGCGCAGGGGACGACGGGAGGCATCGACATCATTGCCCGCTTGCTTCAACGCTGGCGCGGCGCGGAGCCGGGGCAGGTCTTGCTCGTCCTCAGCGGATTGACGCTGATGGGCGCGGCGGTCGTGTTCGGCGTGGAGCGGGCGCTCTATGCGATGCTGGTGGCGACCGCATCGAGCATGATGGTCGATCTGGTCCAGCAGGGGATCGGTCGCGCGAAGGTGGCCTTCATCATCTCGACGGCGCACGACCAGATTCGCGCCGACATCCTGAGCCAGATGGAGCGCGGCGTCACGGTGCTGGCGGGCGAGGGCGGGTATACGGGCCAGCCGCGGCCGGTGCTGATGTGCGCGGTGGCCCAGTCGGAGGTGAGCGTCCTCAAGCGCCTGGTGGGGCGGCGTGACCCAGACGCCTTCGTCGTGATCGCTCCGGCCCAGGAAGTGTTGGGCGAAGGGTTCCGGGGATTGCGAGGCGCGCCTTAGGCTGCGCAGCGTCGGGATGAGGGGATCGGTTAATAGCGGACGCGGCGGCCCTGGAGGGCGCTTAAGGCGAACTCCATCCCGCCGATGGCCAGGGCGACCACGACGTCGACCACCACGGCCAGCGCCAGCGCGTAGGTGAGCATTTGAGCGAAGCGAATCGCGGTCGCGGCGAGATCGGGCGGCGCGGCGGGGAGCAGCTCAAGGGCGTAAAGCGAGACGCCGACGGCGCCCACATAAAGGAGCAGGCTGCCCCACGGCTGGCGGTCGCTGGCGCTGGGCATCATGCCGTTGGAGATCGCGAAGATCAGATAGGTATAGAGCCAGATGTCGGCGCGGCTGCTGCTGAACCGGATCGCGGCGAGGGCGCCGTCCCAGCCCATGTGGCCGTCGAGGCCGAAGACGCGCGTCGCGATCCAGAGCAATACGGCGCAGCCGGACACGAACGGCGCGACCCCCACCAGGCTATCGCGCAGGGCGCCGCCAGCCCGGAAGTCGACGAATCCCATGCGCATCATCTTGCCGCGCCGTTCGGGCCAGATGCGCAATCGGGAGGGGCGCAATCCCAGCGCCTTGGCGACAATCCAATGGCTGATCTCATGCAGCGCCACGCCTGGCAGCAGGAGCAGCCATGTCAACACCATGCTTCCCTCGCTGTGGCCGGTGAGAAGCAGCCCTACCCCCTGGATGTGGCGGCCGATCCAGTCGTTTAGATAGAAGAGGGCGATCAGGGTGATAGCGAGGGCGGCGAGGCTCTGCCATGGCGCTGACATGAGGGGACTGCCTCCTGGACTGGCGGGTTGAGGCAACGTCTGCGCTGCCCCAACCCGCGACGATGCGAGGGCTAGCGGCTGTACACTTCCGCCGTGATGCGCACCATGGCGACGAACTCGTCGGCCTTGAGGCTGGCGCCGCCCACCAGCGCGCCGTCGATGTCGGGCTGCGCCATGATCTCGGCGATGTTCTTGCTGTTGGTGCTGCCGCCGTACTGGATGCGCACGGCGTCGGCGGTGGCCTGGTCGTACAGGCGCGCGAGGGCGGCGCGCGCGACGCCGCCGATGATCTGTTGCGCCTGCGCGGCGGTCGCTGCCTTGCCGGTGCCGATCGCCCATACCGGCTCGTAGGCGATGACCAGGTTGGCGACCTGAGAAGCTGTCAGGCCGTCGAGCGCGCCCTCGAGCTGGCGACGCACGACCTCCTCGGTCTCGCCCGCGTCGTATTGGGTCTCGGTCTCCCCCACGCAGACGATGGGGGTGAGGCCGTGGGCGAGCGCAGATTTGACCTTGCGGTTGACGATGGCGTCGGTTTCGCCGAAGTAGGCGCGGCGCTCGGAGTGGCCGAGGATCACGTAGCGGCAAAGCCCCTGCAGCATGAGGGGCGAGACCTCGCCGGTGAAGGCCCCTTTCTCCTCCCAGTGCATATTCTGCGCGCCCAGGCCGATCTCCGTGCCCTCAATGAGCGCGGCGACGCGATCGAGCGCGACGAAGGGCGGGCAGACCACCTTCTCCACAGACGGGATCGCCAGCAGTTGGTCGCGCATGGCGTTGACCAGCTCGGCGGCCTCGGCGATCGTCTTGTTCATCTTCCAGTTGCCAGCGATGATGGGGATGCGCATCGTTCCTCCTCAAGAGATTAGTCGGCGGGCATCTTAGCATCAAGCTGCGCGCGAGGCAAAGTAGAGACGTAGCAATGCTACGTCTCTACCATAATTTTTCCAATAATATTGAGTTTTTATGCGCTTTTTACAACTAATTTGTCAGCTATTTGTAAGTGTTCTCTGACCGGAATTATGGTAGGCTATGGGTGGTTGTAGTACTAAGGTCCTATTCGATCGCGGGCTATGAACGCAACGGCTTAGTGAGGAAAGTTCAATGAAAGCAAAGTGGTTCACTAGGGTGTTCACTCCGTTGGCGATGATCGTCGCCTTGGTCAGTCTGATGGCACCGGCGACGCTGGCCGCGACCCCACCGGAGCCGACCTACGGCACGGCGACAGTGGATGGCGACATCAGCGAATGGGGGGCCGAGACGCTGTTTGCCAACCTGTATAGAGCGGCCAACCCGAGCAATCCTGTCCTTGCTAAGGCGTATCTGCGCTATGACTGCGCAACGCAGACGCTGTATGCTCTGGTGGTGGCCGCTCCCGGGGTCACCATACTCACCAACGTGAACGGCGACGAGCACTACATCAAGATCGGCGACAACACCCTGGTTAACGCCAATAGCGGCGACGACGGCGCGGCGCCTGATTTCGCCTGGGTTGGGCAGGTGGGCAACAACGCGCAGGGATGGGAGGCATCGGCTCAACTGGCGCCTGGTGTGTACACCGATTTAAACATCCACACCCAGGTCTACGATGGCAGCGAGCAGCAGACCGCGGCCGTGGCCAACCGTTCGATCAACCTGACGATCGCTTGTCTGGCGCTGGGCGACCTGGTGTGGTGGGATCAGGATAACGTCCCGCAGATCGATATCCCTACCGACAAAGATGGTATCCAGAATCTGCCGGGCAGCAAGACACCTGGCAACGAGACGCCGATTCCCAACGTGCCGGTATATCTCTTCGCTGGCGCCTGCGACCTGAACAATGCTGATGCCTATAGCCTGGGGACCGGGGCGCTGCGGACGACGATGACTGACGCCGACGGCCTCTATCTCTTTGATCACCTGCTGCCTGGCAGCTACTGCATCGTCATTCCGTCGTCCGCCTTCCAGACTGGGGGGCCGTTGGCGGGCGCCAACGCGTCGCCAGTGGGCCAGGGCGGTGATCCTGCGGATGATAGCAACGGGCAGACGAACGCTGCGCCGCAGTTCGTCTACACCACGGCGACGCTGGTGAACACGGATGATTTCAGCTACGACTTCGGCTTCTACACGGAGGGGTCGCCGACGGCCGTGGCCTTGAGCGGGCTGGCGGCGAGCGGCGCGACGGCGCAGCCGTGGACGGCCCTCGCCTGGGGCGCGCTGGGGGTGTTCTTCGCTGGCGGCGCCCTGGCCATCTTCCGCCGTCGAGCCTGATTCGCTGGCTGCGCGAGCAACCATAGAGTGGACTGAACCTGCGGGGGGCCTGGCTCCCCGCAGGTTTCTAGAGGGCCTCCGAGACGAGGACATCGAACGAGCGCTGGCTGGGGGATTGCCCTAGCCGAAACCAAAGGAGGACTCCGTGAAATCCTTCTTGCAGCGAGTGTCTGTGATTGTGTGGGCGCTGGCGCTGGTCTTGGCCGGAGGCGCTACAGCGCTGGCCGCTCCGCCAGCCCAGGCCGGCGATGGCGATCCCAACGGGATCACCTGCTACTACAACGCCCTCGGCGACCGCGTCTGGCATGATATTGATGGCGATGGTTGCCAGGATGCAGACGAGCCTGGCATCGATGGGGTGACCGTAAAGCTCTATCGGTCGGGGAGCACCAGCTCGATCAGCACGCAGACGACCAGCGGCGGCGGCTATTATCGCTTCGAGGACCTGGATCCCTCCAAGTCCTATTATGTGCGATTTGTGAAACCCTCTGGCTACGAGTTCACGATCCAGGACGCCGACTGCGGCGACGCCTCAGATAGCGACGCTGATCCTGCCACCGGCAAGACGATCTCAGTTTCAGTCCCCAAGAACGTCAAGGACTTGACCTGGGACGCCGGCCTTTACCAGCCCGCCAGCCTGGGGGATCGCGTTTGGGTGGATGCGGATGGCGATGGTGTGCAGGATGCCGGGGAAGCGGGCCTGGACGGCGTGACGGTGAACCTCTACACGGACGCTGGCGTGCCGGCTGGCTCAACCACAACGGCTGGAGGGGGCTTCTATCTCTTCTCCAGACTGAAGCCGGGTCGCTACATCGTGGAGTTCGTATTGCCCGAGGGGTATGAGTTCACAGCTCCCGACCAGGGCAGCGACGATGGCCTGGACAGCGACGCCAACCAGGACACGGGCCGCACTGCTGAGATCACGCTCCTCTCGGGCCAGAACGATCTGACGTGGGATGCGGGCCTGGTGCAGCTCGCCAGCCTGGGGGACCGCGTCTGGTTTGACGCCAACCGCAATGGCGTCCAGGACGCTGGCGAGGCCGGCGTGGAGGGCGTGACTGTGCACCTGTACCGCAACGGCAGCGACCTTCCGGAAGCGACAACGATCACTGGCGTCGATGGCGACTATCTGTTCACCGACCTGGCGCCCGGCGATTACTTCGTCGAATTCGTCCTGCCTGCCGGCTATGCCTTCACCTCCCTCAACCAGGGCGGCGATCCGGCGGCGGACAGCGACGCGGACCCGTCCACGGGGCGCACGGTTGCGACGACCCTGACCTCCGGCGAGGAGGACCTGACCTGGGACGCCGGTCTGGTCGGGGCTTTGAGCCTGGGGAACCTGGTGTGGAACGATCAAAATAACGATAACGTGGTCGATCCAACCGATAAGAACGGCGTCCAGGATCCAGGCGAGCCGAGCTTTGCGGGCGTCCCAGTGTGGCTGTTCCATCGTCCCTGCGCTGAAGTGGACGTCTTCGCCGATCCGCATGTGGACGGCGCGACGGATGGGAATGGCTTTTATCTGTTCACGGGCTTGACGCCGGGGAACTACTGCGTCGTCATCCCGCCATCGGCCTTCCAGATGGGGGGACCTCTTGCTGGCTACGACGTGACGTTGCTCGATGCGGGCGGCGACGATGCGCTGGACAGCGACGCCGAGAAGAGCCTCTATCCCGCGCCGGAGTATGCCTACCTTGACGCGACGCTCACGGACCATGACGACGATACCTTCGACTTCGGCTTCGTCATCGGCAATCCGCCGACGGCCGTGACTCTGACGGCGTTGACGGCTGCCGGTGTGGCGACCCGATCCTGGAGCGCCGTCGGCTGGGGTGTGGTGGGGATCGTCGGCGCGATCGGCCTGGCCTGGCGGCGGGGCAGGTGAGCAGACTACCAGCGATCTAATTCACAATCGGGCGCAAGGTGCGGGGAGGTCTCCTCCCCGCATTTTTGTTCCTGCCGTCGCTGGCCGATTCTCCCAATTACTATGTCCTTTTACGTGCTTTTTACAATTTAATTTGTCAGCTATCTGTAAGCGTCACTGGGTCCAAGCTGTGCTAAGTTATGCTTGGTCATAGTACTTGAGTCCTATTTTCGAGATAGCATAAGCATCATGACGCAGGAGGGACGTTCGATGAAAGCGGTGCGGTTAACCCAGGTGTTCATCGCGGCGGCGATGATCGTCGCCCTCATCAGCTTGATGGCGCCGGCGACGTTGGCTGCCAACCCGCCGGAGCCGACCTACGGCAGCGCGGTGGTGGATGGCGATTACAGCGAGTGGGACCTGACCAACGACTTTTTCGCCGAGATGCGTGAAGCGGGCAGGGCGGACAAGGCGTTGCTGTCTAAGGCGTATCTGCGTTACGATTGCGCTTCTCAGACCCTGTATGTGTTGGTCCTGGCCGAGACGCCTCAGACGGTGGAGGCCAACAAGCCCAGCGATAATTGGGTCAAGATTTACGATTTGACGAACTCTCCACAGGTGGATGGCAACTCGACGAGCTTCGCCTGGATCAACAGGAATGGCGACTATGCTGACGGTTGGGAGGCTTCTTTCAGTTTGAGCGCTGGCAGCTACACGATGCTGGAGATCCATGCGCAGATCATCCCGAACCGCACCTCTTCGACTGGCAAGAAGGACAGGGCCATCCCCTTGACCATGTCGTGCGTCGTGGGGGCGCTGGGGGATCGCGTCTGGTACGACGCGAACCGCGACGGTGTACAGGATCCGGGCGAGGTGGGCATCAACGGCATCACGGTGACGATCACGGGCAACGGCGTGAACACGTCGATGGCGACGAGCGAGGACGGCGGCTACTATTTTGACAACCTGTATCCTGGCACCTACACGGTGTGCGTCGATCCGATGACCCTGCCGGCGGGATACGAGCAGACCTACGATCTGGACGGTATCCTGGACCATTGTGCGACGGTCACACTCGGCCCTGGCGAGACTCGTCTCGATGTCGACTTCGGTTATGTGTGGCCGTTGAGCCTGGGCGACCTGGTGTGGTGGGATCAGGATAACAGCCCGCAGACGGTGAGGCCTACGGATCGCGACGGCATTCAGAATCTGGCGCCCGGGCTTGAGGTTGGGGTTGCCAATGTGCCCGTGTACCTGTTTGCGGGCGCCTGCGATGTGGGCAGCAACGCAGGTAACTACAGCATGGGAAACGGGGCGTTGGCGACGACGACGACCGACGCCGACGGCCTCTACCGCTTCGACAACCTGCTGGCCGGCAGCTACTGCATCGTCATCCCGCCCCTCGCCTTCCAGACTGGGGGGCCGTTGGCGGGCGCCAGCGCGTCGCCGGTGGGCCAGGGCAGCGATCCTGCGGCCGACAGCAATGGCGAGACGAACGTCTCTCCGGAGTTTGCTTACGCTACGGCGACCCTGACCAACGCCGATGATTTCACCTACGACTTCGGCTTCTACACCAGCTATGCGCCGACGGCCGTGACCTTAAGCGAGTTGACGGCGAGCGGCGCGGCGGCGCAACCGTGGGCGGCCCTCGCCTGGGGCGCGCTGGGGATGGCCTTCGCGGGCGGCGTTGCGTGGAGCCGTCGCCGCGGCTAGGCTGAACGCCAACGACCGAACTGGATCGTAGAGACAACGTGCGGGGAGGCAGCCTCCCCGCACGTTGTTTGTGAGGAAGACGGCGACGATGAGATCGCAGCAGATTCAGAGCCTGGCTGAAAAACGGTTCGGGCTGGTCTCCTGACCGTGCCGAAACTTTTCGGATAGGCTCCTAGAGGCTGCGGTCGCTGCAGTGTGTGCTGCAGCAGCGAGACCGTGATCCAGGCCGGGATCGACGTCAGCCTACTGCGCTCGTCGCAGGCGGAGCGATTTGATCTCGAATGGACGGAAGTCCAGCGTCACGGCATTCCCCTCTACCGCCAGCGGCCCTCGCCTCTCCTCGATCAGGTTCACCTCTTCGGCCGCCGCCAACGGCCAGCCCGCCCTCACCGTCGCGCGCGCCGCGCGGCGCGCGCATTCGTATAAACGCACGATCACCCCATCGCCGTCTTCGGCCTGCTTGATCGCCTCAACGACGACATTGGGCGCGTCCACGGTCAGGAACGCCGCCATCGCTGGCAAGTCGCCGGCGTGGGCGTCGGTCGCCAGCACGTGCAGCGGCGTGTTCAGTTCGTAGCCGGCCTGCACGACGCCGCCAGCGATCGCGTCGCCGGGGTGCGGATAGAGGGCGTACGTAAAGAAGTGGTCGCACTGGTCGGTGTACGCGTCGTGTGGCTCGCCCGGCGCCACGTCCGCGTCCTCCACCAGGCGTGGGCCGGGGTACGGCACGCTGCGCAGCAGGTTGAGGTCGATGACGTGGCCTTTGACTTTGTGGCCGTACTTGCAGTCGTTGAGCAAGGCTACGCCATAGTCGCGCTGGGAGAGATCCACCCATTTGTGGGCCGCGACCTCATCGCGCGCCAGATCCCACGTTGTATTGCGATGGGTGGGCCGGCGAATGTGGCCGAACTGGATCTCGAAGATAGCATCCTCAGCGTAGACGGCTATGGGGAAGCTGGCGCGCAGCATCGCCTGCGGCTCGCGCCAGCGCAGGCGGCTGACGAAGTCGAGGCGCGCGCTGCCAGCCGTCAGGACGATCTCCTGCACCAGCTCGCAGTAGCCCAGCCGATACACCTGCGTCATGATCGCGCGCGGCCCCTCGATGCGCCCCGTCGCAGCGACGAGCGTCATCGTGCGAGGCGTCTGTTCGGCGTAATCCATGGGAAAGTCCCAGGCATCGCCGAAGTCGCGGTAGACGGCCAGGCGATTGGCCGCCTCTCCGGCGGGGATCACCTCACGGCCGACGCGTTTGTCATAAAGCGAGATGATGGCGCCGTCGTCGCCGAAGCGCACGCGCAACAGGTCGTTCTCCAACGACGTCGCCGTGGCGGAGACAGCATCCGCCGTGGCGGACGCCGTCGCAGCGTCGATGGCAGCGTAGCCGAGCGGCGGGACCGTCACGCGCAGCCAGCGGCCGTCGACCTGCACCCACTCTGTGCGCGTCCAGGAGAGCGAGTTGAACGCGACGATCGGCATTGTCATCGCTCGCGTGTCCACGCGTCGTGCGATCCGTTCCTGGTTCTGCCGGATCTGATCGGTGGCCTCGTCAAGCAAGGCGCGGTAGCGGGCCAGGCTCTCATCGTACACGCGCTTGATCGACGAGCCGGGCAGGATGTCGTGGAACTGATAGAGCAACGCCTCGCGCCAGACCCTTTGCAGACGATCGGCGGGATAGGGGTCGCCGTTCAGCGCCCTGGCCCAGGCGGCGCTCCATTCCCATTCGCGCAGAGCCAGCTCCAGCTTGCGGTTGTACCACTTGTTGCGCGCCTCGGTCGTCAGCGTCCCCTCGTGGCGCTCCAGGTACAGCTCGCCCACCCACGTCGCAAAGCGATCGGCGTCCTTCTCCCAGGTGGGCCAGAAGGCGGCCACCGGCGCCTGTCGCACCGGGCTAAGCCCCTCCAGGTCGCGAATGCGTTGCAGGCGTTCCAGGTGCTCCTCGCCGGGGCCGCCGCCGCCGTCGCCGATGCCGAAGACGAGCAGGCTGTGTTGCGAGACGCCCGAGTCCTTGTAGTTGCGCTCGATCTTGCGCACCGAGCGCGGGGCCGCCGGGCTGTTGTACGTCTCCTCCGGCAGCATGTGGGCGAGCACGCTCGTGCCGTCGATGCCCTGCCAGTGGAAGGAATGATGGGGGAACGTGTTGATGAGGCTCCAGGAGAGCTTCTGCGTCGAGAAGTAGGCGACTCCTGCCAGCTTGAGGATCTGCGGCAGCGCGCCCGAGTAGCCGAAGACGTCGGGCAGCCACAGGTAGTTGATGTCGACGCCGAACTCCTCGCGGAAGAAGCGCTTCCCTTGCAGGAGCTGGCGGACGAGCGCCTCGCCGCCAGCGATGTTGGTGTCGGCCTCCACCCACATCGCGCCCTGCGGCTCGATGCGGCCCTGGCGCACCAGCTCCTTGACCTTCGCGTACAGGGCTGGGTGCTGCTCCTTCAGCCAGGCGTACTGCTGGGGCTGGCTGGCGCCGAAGACATAGTCGGGGTAGCGCGCCATCAGATCGACCACGGTGGCAAAGGTGCGCGCCACCTTGCGCTGCGTCTCCCGGATGGGCCACAGCCAGGCCAGGTCCATGTGGGCGTGGCCGACGGCGGTGATGCGCAGGGCCGCGTCGCCGTTGCGCCGGGCGAGGAGGGGGGCGAGGATCGCGCGGGCGACGGCAGCCTGCTCGGCGATGCCGCCATGCAAGAGGTGGACCACGTCGTTCAGGCCAGTGAGCACCTGCTGGTAGCGCGGCGAATCGGGAGGCAGCGTCTTGAGGAAATCGAGCAGCACCTCGAAGTCGTAGAAGAGGCCGCGCACCGTATCATCGCACACGGCGATCGAAGCTTCTTTGAGGGTCCCGTTGCCTTGCAGGTTGCCGAAGAGGTCGTTGCAGCCGCCGTCGGCCCAGACGTCGATCGTCTCGCCTCCCTGGGCGGCGGGAGTGACTTCCAACACGCGCTTGCCCGGCTGGCCCAGGCTGAAATCGTACGTCGAGGCCACGGTGGTCGGCCCGCGCACGGGGACCCCCTGCGCGTCGTAGACGCACAGTTCGCCGTGGACGTCGAGGAGCAAGACAACATGGCGGCCCGCGGCGCTGGGAGGGACGACGCCGGTGAAGTGGAACCAGGCGCAGTCGAAGAGGCCGCCCCAGCTCTCGCCGACCGTCAGCGGACGCGGTTCGCCGCGCTCGCGGTCAGCGAAGGGGAGCGGCTCGCGCGTGCACCAGGCGTGCACCTCGAGCGGCGCGATGGGAGTGTAAATGGTCTGCTCGATCAGCTCCAGGGCGTAGTCGAGCTGGCGGACAGTGTAGGGTTTGAAGGTGGGCATGGGGGAACCTCGTCAGGATAATGTTGATTGGATGGCGGATCTCAGGCGAGGACGCGAAGAATGCAGGTGAAAGGCGCAAGGGAAAGGTGCAAGGTTCTCTCGCGTCTTCGCACGATGCCATCCTATTGCGACTCGGCCGCTTGCGCGCGCAGCAACTGGTCGACGCGGCTGCCGCCCACGTTGAAGTAGCGGGCGTGCGGATGGTGGACGACGATCGCCGCCGTGCTCTGCTCGGGCACCAACTGGAAGGCGGCGGTCAGGCTCATGCCCAGCTCGCGCTCGGCGGGCAACAGCCGGAAGACCTGGGCGTGGTCTGCAAGGTCGGGACAGGCCGGGTAGCCCCACGAATAACGCTTGCCGCCCGCCTGGCCCCATTCCTGCTGGATGCGGCGATGCAGCCATTCGGCGGCGGCCTCCGCGGTTTGCACCGCCAGGCCGTGGACATAGTACGCTTCGCTGTAGTCGCCGGCTGCCTGGTGAGCGTCGAAGCGCGCCGTCGCCGACTCGCCGACCGTCACCACCTGCAAGGCGACGACATCGAGCTGGCCTGAGGTCGTCGGCGCGAAGTAGTCGGCGATGCACAGACGCTCGTCGTCGGCCTGGCGAGGGAAGTGGAAGCGAGCGATCGCGCGCCGTTCGCCGCCCACGATCGCTTCCGGCGCGTAGACGATGAGATCGTCGCCGTCGGCCTGACAGGGGAAGTAGCCGTACACTGCCTGGGGACGCAACCACCCTTCGGCCAGGGCCTGCGCCTCCATGCGCGCCAGGCGCGCCGTGAACTCGGCCCGCAGGCGTTCCCACTCGGCGCCGTGGGCGTTCTTGGCGCCCCAACTCAGTCGGAACAGCTCGTCGCGGTCGATCAGCGGCAACACCTCGGCCAGAGGGATGTGTTTGAGCGTGCGCGGCCCCCAGAACGGAGGACGGGGGATCGGCGCGTCGCGCTCGTTCCAGCGCGTTGCGTCGGAAGCTGGCGATGCGCTCGGCGCCGGGGATGTCGCCCTCGTCGCGCGACGCTGTTCCTCGGTAGCCTCGCGCAGGATCCGCTCGCGCAGCGCGTCGCGGCGCGCCGGATCGGTCAGCGCGTCGACGACGGCCAGCCCCTCGAAGGCGTCTTTGCAGTAGAACACCCCTGGCGCGTAAGGGGTCCCGTCTTCGAGGAACAAGATGCGCTGCCCGAAGCGGCGGTTGATCGCGGCGCCGCCGATGAGGACGGGGAAGGCCAGCCCGCGGCGATGCAGCTCCTGGACGCACAGCGGCATCTGCTTCGATGTGCTCACCAGCAGCGCGCTCAACCCGATGGCTGTGGCGCCGACCTCGACAGCTTTGTCGATGATGACGTTGATCGGCACCTGTTTGCCCAGATCGTGGACTGTGTAGCCGTTGTTGCTGAGGATGGTCTTGACCAGGTTCTTGCCGATGTCATGGACGTCGCCGTAGACCGTGGCCAGGACGACGACCCCTTTGCTGGTCCCCTCGCGGCGCTCCAGGAACTGTTCGAGGTGGGCCACGGCGCGCTTCATCACCTCTGCCGACTGCAGAACGAAGGGGAGGATCAGCTCGCCTGCGCCGAAGCGGTCGCCCACTTCCTTCATGGCGGGCAGGAGCACTTCGTTGAGAAGTTCCACCGGCGTATGGCGGGTCAGCGCGTCGTCGATCAGCGCCTCGATCCCCTCCTTCTTGCGATGTAGGATCTGCCAGTGGATGCGCTCCTCAGCCGTCAGGCCAGCGGTGGGGTCTTCCGCAGCGGCGACCGTGGCAGGGCTGGCCTGCTCGAAGTGGGCGATGTAGCGGGGCAGGGCGTCAGGACGTCGGTCGAAGATCAGGTCCTCGGCCAGGGCGCGGGCGGCCTCGTCGATCTCGGCATACGGCGTGATGTGCGCCGGGTTGACGATGGCCATATCGAGGCCAGCCTGAACGCAGTGGTAGAGGAAGACCGAGTTGAGCACGCCGCGCGCGGCGGGGCTGAGGCCGAAGGAGAGATTGCTGACCCCCAGGCTGGTGAGCACGCCCGGCAGCGCCTCTTTGATGGCGCGGATGCCGGCGATCGTCTCGATGGCGGAACGGCGCAGGTCGTCCTGGCCGGTCGCCAGCGTGAAGGTGAGCGGATCGAAGATCAGGTCGCCCGGGTCGAGGCCGTGTTCGTGGACGCAGAGATCGTAGATGCGGCGCGCGATGGCCAGCTTGCGCGCGGCGGTGTGGGCCATCCCCTCTTCGTCGATGGTGAGGGCGATCACGGCCGCGCCGTGGGCCTTGAGCAGCGGCGCGACGGCGTCGACGCGGGCGCGACCATTTTCCAGGTTGATCGAGTTGACAATGGCGCGGCCAGGGTAGTTCTCGAGGGCGGCCTGGAGCACGCTGACCTCGGTCGTGTCGATGACGAGGGGCGCCTCGACGCTTTGAGAGAGGAGGCGGACGATGGCGCGCATCTGGGCGGCCTCATCGGCGCGTTCGGTGAGGGCGACGCAGACATCGAGGAGGTGCGCGCCGCCATCGACCTGGCTGCGGGCGATCTCCAGGATCGCGTCGTACTGCTCGGCCAGCAACAGTTGCTTGACCTTGCGGCTGCCCTGGGAGTTGATCCGTTCGCCGATGAGGGTGGGCGGCGGATCCTGGCGCAGCGGGACCGCGCGCATCGCCGACGAGACGAAGGCGCGCGGGGACGCGGTCGCCCGAGTGCGGCGCAGGCGCGGCCAGCCGTCGCGGTCGGGGACGAGCGCGAGCTCCTCACGACGCTCCCTGTGATCGCGGAGAGCCGAGAGGATCGCGCGCAGGTGGTCGGGGGTGGTGCCGCAGCAGCCGCCGACGACATCGACGCCGAAATCGACGACGAACGTTTGCAGGTCGCGCGCCATGGGCGCTGGCTGCAGGGGGTAGAGGGCGTGGCCGCTGCCGTCGTTGATGGGAAGGCCGGCGTTGGGGATGATGGAGACGGGGATGCGGCTGGATTCGCCCAGATAGCGCGCCGGCTCGTACATGTGTTCGGGGCCGGTCGAGCAGTTGAGGCCGATCACATCGACGTCGAGCGCTTCCAGCGTGACCAGGGCGGCCGCGATGTCCGTGCCCAGCAACATGCGGCCGCTGGTGTCGAGGGTGACCTGCGCCTGGATGGGGAGGCGCACGCCGGTCTCGCGAAAGGCCTGGCGCAGGCCATGGATCGCGACCTTCACCTCCAGGATGTCCTGCGAGGTCTCGATCAGGAGGAGGTCGACGCCGCCCGTGATCAGGCCGACGGCCTGCTCGCGGAAGACATCGGCCAGCTCGGCGAAGGAGATGTCGCTGAGGACAGGGTCGCTGCTGGAGGGGAGGAGGCCGCTGGGGCCGATGGAGCCAGCGACGAAGCGAGGCTGCGCGGGGGTCGCGTAGCGATCGGCGACGCGGCGGGCGAGCTGGGCGGCGGCGCGGTTGATCTCAACCACGCGCGCCTCGAGGCCGTATTCGCGCAGGGTGATGCGATTGGAGCGAAAGGTGTTGGTCTCGATCACATCGCAGCCGACGTCCAGAAAGGCAGCATGGATGCCCTCGACGGCGTCGGGGCGGGTGAGGACCAGATAGTCGTTACAGCCATAGGTGCGTTCGCCGCCGAAGTCGGCGGCGGTCAGGTTGAGACGTTGCAGGTTGGTGCCCATGGCGCCGTCGAAGACGAGGACACGCCGGGCGAGAGCTTCGAGATAGCGGGTGTGTGAGATCAAAACAACGCTCCCTGGGGGACAGAGTATGAGTTATGTCATTCCTATGAATCCGCGGTCGCGCTGCCGCGCGCGTAGGAGCCAAACAGGATAATACGCTGCGGACGGAACTGTTCCACAATGCGCGACGCGAAGGCCTGGATCTCATCCATGGTGATCATGATTTCACCTCTTTCCTAGAAGTGTAGCACAAGCGAGCGCCAGGTGTATAATGCGCCGTGCATCTCATTCTGCAGGAAGGAGCTGTGCCATGGAAATCACCGTCAAGTTGGGCAACATCGTCCAGCAGCCAGCCGATCTGCTGGTCGTCAACCTGTTCGAAGGGGTGACGCTGCCGGGGGGCGCGACGGGGGCGGTCGATCAGGCCCTGGGCGGCGCCATCCGAGAGGCGATCGCCGCGGGCGACTTCAAGGGGGAGCGCGAGACCGCCCTGGTCCTCTATACGCGCGGCGCGTTGCCAGCGCGGCGCGTCCTGGTTGTGGGATTGGGCAAGGCCGAAAAGTTCACGCTCGATGAGGCCCGCCGCGCGGCTGCCTACGCCGCCCGCCGCGCGCGCGACCTGAACGCCCGCGATGTGTCCACGATCGTTCATGGGGCCGGCATCGGCGGGTTGGCCGTCGACGCCGCGACGCAGGCCGTCGTCGAGGGCAGCGTTCTGGCCCTCTACCGGTTCGCCAGGCACACCTCGGAGCCGGAACCACCCAAAGGCCCGCACTCCCTCACCGTGGTCGAGTTCGATTCCAACAAGCTGGCGGCGGTGCAACGCGGCGCCGAGCGCGGCCGCATCGTCGCCGAGGCGACCTGCTGGGCGCGCGACCTCGTCAACGAGCCGGCCAACCGCATGACGCCAACGATCCTGGCGCAGCGCGCGCAGGAGATGGCGCAGCGCTTTGGCCTGCGCTGCACGGTCCTCGACCGCGCGCAGATGGAGGCGCTGGGCATGGGCATGCTGCTGGGGGTGGCCGCTGGCAGCGACGAGCCGCCGCGCTTCATCATCCTGGAGCACAATGGCGATCGCACGAACCTGCCGACGATCGTCCTCGTCGGCAAGGGCATCACCTTCGATTCGGGCGGCATCAGCATCAAACCGGACGATGGCATGTGGCGCATGAAGGACGATATGGGCGGGGCGGCCGCCGTCCTCGGCGCGCTGCAGGTGGCGGCGCGGCTGAACGTCCCCTGGCGCGTGATTGGCCTGGCGCCGTGCACGGAGAACCTGCCCAGCGGTCGCGCCCTCAAGCCAGGTGATGTCCTGCGCGCCCTCAACGGCAAGACGGCCGAGATCATCAGCAGCGACGCCGAGGGGCGCCTCATCCTGGCCGACGCCCTGGCCTACGCCAACCGTTACCAGCCGCAAGCGGTGATCGACCTGGCGACCCTGACCGGCGCCATCGGGATCGCGCTGGGCAAGCAGGCGGCGGGCCTCTTCGCCAATCGCGACGATCTGGCGGATCGTCTGCTGCGGGCGGCGGAGCGCAGCGGCGAACGGCTGTGGCGTATGCCGTTGTACGAGGAGTACAAGGAAGCCATCAAGAGCGACGTGGCCGATGTCAAGAACTCGGGCGGCAGGACGTCGGGGATCGGGACGAGCGCCAAGTTCTTGGAGCACTTCACGAGCGGCTACCCCTGGGCGCACCTCGATATCGCCGCGATGGTGTTCATGGACGAGGACTGGCCGTTGGGTCCGAAAGGGGCGACGGGGTATGGCGTGCGGCTGCTGGCGCAGCTCTTACAGGACTGGGGGAACTGAGCGAGGCGCCTTCAACCCGCCAGGCGAGCATTCAGGCGGTCTGCTGCGCGCGCGCGTTGTGCCGGGCGTGTAACAAGAAAGCGATCACGCCGATCACCGAGACGGCGGAGCCGAGAGCGGCTGCGCCCATGATCCACGGTCTTCGCAACAGCGCTGGCCGGCTGTCCAGAGCGGCCAGCGCCTGTTTGTGTTGCGCCGCTCTGATCAGGCCGTAACGCAGTTGCGCGCGGAACTCAGGCCGCGGCTGAACTGGCGTCCACAGGCCGCTCAGCGCGCGCGCCAGCGCCATCAGAGGGCGAGCGGCTTCTGTCAGTTCGGGCGCAGACGCCAGCAGGTCGGCCGGATCTGCCTGCCCGTGTATCACAGCATGAGCATGGGCATCCAGCAGATCAGCCAGCTTCCGTGTGTCCGATCGTAACATCCTCTCCTCCTGTTTCTCCTGAACCCGCAACCGCGTCAGCCGTTGTCGCAGGCGTTATTCCATCCCTCGCGATCGCAAATCTTCGCGCAGCGCCGCCAACGTGCGATGATAGAGCGATTTGATCGCGCCCTCGGTCTTGCCCATGATCTGGCCGATCTCGGCGTTGGACAGGCGCTCCCCGAACTTCAAGATCAGGAGCTGCTGACGGTCAGCGGGCAGCCGACGGATCGCCGCCCGCAGCGACTCACGCTCCGTCTGTTCCTCGACCGCGCGCTCCGGGCTTTCTCCAGGCGCCGCGATGCGCAGCAGCCCATCCAGCGAGATCAGCTTGCGCCGGCTGCGATCGCGGTGCCAGTTGGCCACCAGGTTGTGGGCGATCCGGTACAGCCAGGCCGAAAAGGGCAGACCGCGATCGACATAACGATCGATATGATCGAGCGCCCGATAGAACGTGCGCGCAGTCAAATCCTCCGCCTCATGCTGGTCGCCGACGCGGAAGTAAATGTAGTTGTAAATGCGATCCACGTAACGCTCGTAGATCTCGCCGAACGCTTCCGGATCGGACTTGGCGCGCTCTACGAGCTGCGATTCCAGTTCGTTGTAGGGCACAACAGGATCCTGCGCACGAGCCAGGTGCAGAGAGCCAGCCCAGGCGACGCCTTGAGGACGTTCCAGGCTAACCCGCCTTCTGCGACGCCGGCTTGCGATGAGGCCCACAGTGTGCAAGATCCATGCAACTCATACAACACCTGTGGGCCAAGAAAGTTGCTGGTGATCGGGACTGGAAGGCCCTCGCGGTTGCGTATAGTCCCCGCTTAGCGCTCGGATCACTCGGGAAGGACGGGCATCAAGGTGATCCCGACGACCCCTGGGCCGACGTGGACGCCGATCACCGGACCGACCTGAGTCTGGCGCAGATGGGCGCAGTTGATTTTGTCCTTGGCCAGTTGAGTTACGTAGGCCGCTTCGTCCGCCGCCCGGGCATGGATCACGACCGCGCGGTAGGGATAGCCGGTCTCTTGGGTGCGCTGCGCCGCGATCTCGATCATGCGATCCAGCGCCTTGCGTTTGGTGCGCACGCGCTCCAGCGCCTCGACGCGGCCGTTGGCCAGGGTGAGCAGCGGCTTGACATTGAGGAGAGTGCCCAGGAACGCCTGCGCTCCGCCGATGCGCCCCCCGCGATGGAGGTATTCGAGGGTGTCGACTGCGAAATAGACTTGCGTCAGAGGCAAAAGTTTCTGCACGCGCGCGACGATCTGCTCGCGGGTGGCGCCGCTCAGGGCCAGGCGCGCCGCTTCCTCAGCCACCATCCCCATGGCCATCGACGTCGTCTGCGAGTCGATCACGGTGATCGGAGCGTCGGGCATGGCGGCCTGGGCTGCTGTCGCGGAGGCGTAAGTCCCGCTCAACAACGACGAGATGGTCAGGCAAACGATCTCATCCCCTGCGCGCACGATCCCCTCGAAGACGCGTTGAAAGTCCGCGGGCGATGGCTGCGAGGTGGTGGGCAGGACCGTGCTCGTGCGCAGGCGCGTGAAAAAGGCGTCGGCTGTGATCTCCACCCCATCGAGAAACGCTTGGTCGCCGAAGAGCACGCGCAACGGGACGATCTGGATGCCCAATTGTTCGGCGGCGTCGCGCGGCAGGTCGCTGGTCGAATCGGTCACGACTCGGATCATCGCATCTCCTCCTGAAGATCGGGCGCGGGTTGTGTCGGCTAACCGCTTGCTAGGCTGCCGGGGGCGAGCAACCCGGCCGCCGATAACAGCGTGGCGACAGCGGCGTAGGGATCGATCTGGCGGTTGGCGATCCGTTCGAACTGGGCGTCAAGCAGGTCACGCGGCAGGCGCGCCAGCAGCCGCGTCACCAGTTCATCGCGCAACAGCTCGTGTAACGTGAACGCGGCCCGCGCGCGCTCGCGCATTTGCCAGCGACCGCTGGCGCGCTGAGCGCTCGCGTGCGCTTCGATCGCATCGACAAGCTCTGCCACTCCCTCGCCGCGCGTGCCGATCGTGCGCACGATCGGCGGCGCCCAGGTCGGCTCACGTCCGGGGGTCGCTGCGCCGGACGCGCTCGTCGACAATAGCATCTGTAACGCCGCCTCTGTTCGTTCGACGCCGTCTTGATCGGCCTTGTTGATCGCGAAGACGTCGGCGATCTCCAGGACGCCAGCCTTGATGGCCTGCACCTCGTCCCCCATGCCCGGGGTTTGCACGACCACCGTCGTGTGCGCGGTGCGGACGATGTCGACCTCGGCCTGGCCGACCCCGACGGTTTCCACCAGGATGCGCTGGTAACCAGCGGCGTCGAGGATGAGGACGACCTCGGCGGTGGCGCGGGCCAGGCCGCCCAGGTAGCCGCGCGAAGCCATGCTGCGGATGAAGACCCCCGGATCACCAGTGAGATCGCGCATGCGCACGCGGTCGCCAAGGAGGGCGCCGCCGGTGAAGGGGCTGGTAGGATCGACGGCGACGACGCCCACCGTCAGATCGCGTTGACGGTAGACGCGCGCGATGGCGTTAACGAGGGTCGATTTGCCGTAGCCCGGCGCGCCCGTGACGCCGATGATATGCGCGCGGCCGGTGTGGGGGTAAATGGCGCGGATGATCGCGCGCGCCTGGGGATCGTCGTTTTCGACCAGGGTGATCGCGCGCGCCAATGCGCGCCGGTCGCCGTTGAGCAGACGATCACAATCGAACATCGGGCTAGGCCTCGGCAACCCTGTGCACGGCGCGTTGGATACAGTCGGCGATCTCCTGCGTGGAAGCGCCGGGGCCGAAGATGGCGTGCACGCCAGCGCGTTGCAGGGCTGGCCGGTCTTCCTCCGGGATGATCCCGCCCACGAGCACGATCACATCCTCCATTCCTTGCTGACGCAGCAACTCCAGGATGCGTGGGCAGAGGGCCAGGTGAGCGCCGGAGAGGATGCTCAGGCCGATGACGTCGACATCCTCTTGCAGCGCGGCCTCGACGATCATCTCGGGGGTCTGACGGATGCCGGTGTAGATGACCTCCATGCCCGCGTCGCGCAGGGCGCGGGCGACGACCTTCGCGCCGCGGTCGTGGCCATCCAGGCCAGGCTTGGCGACGAGAACGCGGATCTTGCGTGTGGACACATCCATCCTCCCTCGCTCCCTTCTGCAGTCGATACCGCGATTATAAAGACGGCCTTTCCTGGCGTCAATGTGGGCCCTACGCGTGGGGGGAGGTGGATCACGGAGGCGCGAAGGCTCACGGAGAGCACGAAGGCCACGTTCGCGGCGACCCCCTTCGCGTCCCCTTCGCGGCTTCGTGATCCAGACCCTTTGCGTCCCCTTGGAGCCTGTCCGAGAACTCGCAGATCAGGGGTAGGCGAGGGCATCGCCTTCGCCTACCCAATGAGGGTCTTCGGATAGGTTCTTACCAGAGGATCGTGTCTTCACTTTGAGGGGGAGATCCCCCGGAGCTTGCCCGGCGACTTTCTAACTGGAAGTCCGCTCTGCCACGAGGAAATGCGACAGGCCGAACGCGCGCAGCGGCGTGCCTTCGAGGGCGTAGGTGATGCGGCGCAGCCAGCGCCCCAGGCGCGGCCGCGCGCGCACGATCTTGTCGTAGCCGGGGTAAATCTGCGTGTGATGCACGATCTGAGCGGGCAGGCTGTCGAAGAGGCGGCGCAGGTCGCGACTGGTGTAGGCGCGAACATGGGGAGCTAACCTCTGGCGCAGCGCGTCGGGCAGCCAGTTGATCAGGGGGGTGTTGCCTTCATGGTAGCGGCCGCGCCAGAAGTGACCGTGCGTCTCGAAGGGATAGAGGCGATTGGGGCAGAAGAGGACGAGTCGCCCGCCGGGGCGGAGCACGCGCAGCGCCTCTGCGATCGCCTGGCGGTCGTCGGCGACGTGCTCGATCATCTCGTGCGAGAGGACGACGTCGAAGCTGGCTGCCGGGAAGGGGAGCGCCTCCGCCGCCGCGGTCGCGATCAGGCCCAGGGCATGTCCCGCTTCCGCCGCCCGTTCGTAGTCGATCTCGACGCCGTACACCTCCGGCGTGAACGCGCGCATCTGGCGCACATAGGCGCCCAGACCGCAGCCGACGTCGAGCACGCGTCGGCCCTCGAGGGGCGCCCAGCGTTGGATCAGCCCCAGGCGCCGATCCTGGCCGAAGCGCCAGACGTAACTGGGATGGCCGCGGGTGGCTGCTTTGTCATCGGAAGCAAGGGGACGAACCATCGAAGCGCCTTATCTGCTCACACCCATTGTCGCATCGCCACGATCTCGGTGAGCACGGCAGTAAGCGTCGGAGCTGGACTCGCGATGACGGTGCCCTCGACATGCTTATGCTCAAACGCAGGGCACATGGTTCGGTGACGAGCATTATCATACCGGAAGATCATGCGGTCATTGGCATCTTGGTAATGGTACGAATATGTTAGCTTGTCCAGTTGGCTCTCAGCGGCGTCAAGGTACTCGCGGAAGTGAAGGATCGATCGGTCTTGGAACAATAGAGTCCCAACCACATAAGCCTGACCGCCGGGGCGTAACTCAAAGTTTATCTGAACTTCTAACACAAAAGGGGTTGCCGCGTAGCTATCGACAAGACGCTTAAGCTGATCCAGGTACGTCTGAATCACTATATTGGACCTCTCGTAGGCTAGCGAGCCTCTCCTCTAGCCGGCGCATTAATCGGTATTCGCCGGCCCATTGCACATATTCCTCATCCCCGCCCTGCAGGTCCTCGGCAGTCATTTCAGCGATGAAATATTCTGAACTTACACCATACTTGCGCTCGAAAGGCAGAAGGCGTTCGTGCGCTAACTGCAGCGCAAGCTCCAAGCGAGTGATCTCGCTGTTGATCGCAGCGCGCACCAAAGGTAACACCTGCTGTGCCTTGCCCGCTGGCTCGATATATAGTGTACTCATAGGTCATTCCTTCTTTGACACTAGTTGATCAAAGGCTGCACTGGACGACTGACCAAATCCGATTCTACCTTCGTAAGCATGCCAGCGCAAATCGCTTGATGCAATGGGGGCATTCCCGTTTGGTGGCGAGTTATAGGCTTGCCACCAGCGCTGGTCAAAGTCCAAAGGATGGAGAGCGGGCCGCGACGCAGCCAGTCCGAAGGGCTGCGTCGCGGCCCGATGCTTCGTGGGCGTGTTGGTGGAGGCGCGCCGACAGAAATGAGGTATAATACCTATCAGACACCAACGGACGCACGGTTTTCTACCCCCTGCTGGGGAGCCGAGAACTCAACGAAAGATGAGCTAGGCGGAAAGGGAGTGAACTCTGATGGTATTGTACGACCTGGCAATTCAGGTGGAGGCGTTGGACGACGGCGGTGACTACCGCTATATGGCTACCAGTCCAGATCTACCCAATCTCATCGTTGTTGGAGAAACGACTGAAGAAGTGCTGAGCCTGGTACCCCAGGTAGCGGCGGCGTTAATCGCTTCTATGAAGGCAGCTGGCGATCCCCTCCCTGAGACATTGCGCATCATTCCATCCCTGCCGTTTGTGTCCCGCGTGACGGTCCCAGCATGAAGTATGCCGAACTGACGCGGAAGCTGAGACGACTAGGCTGTTATTTCACTCGGTATGGCGCTGGCAGCCACGAGATATGGCGTAACCCAGCAACAGGTAAGCAGGTTCCTATCCCCTATTATCGCACGAAGGAGATTGGGCCAAAACTATTGTCTCAGATTCTGCGCCAGTTGGACATCGATCGACATGATTTTGACCAAGCATAAGGGCTATCGCTTCTCGGAGCTGCGATTTCTTGCAGGAAACTGATTGCCTGGGGTCGGTGGCCCTTTCGTGTTTGTTCCCCCGCGTAGCCCGACGCTTTCTGGGCCTCCTCATCGCTTCCCTCCATCTTCCCTGTTCTCGGCCCCGTCATTCGTAAGGAGGATTCGCTATGCCTCGCGAGATCGATCGCCGCGATTTCACCATCAATCGCGTGACCCCCGCCCGCCAGCAGGAGTTGCAGGCGCGCGCCGCTGACGTCTCCCGCAGCTTGCCGGGCGACCATCATGTTACTATCAAGAGCATCGACCCCCTGACCGGCAACCCTTCCGCCATCGCCTCCGCCGACGCCCCCGCCGTTGCAACCGATTATGTCCAGCGCGCGCTGGCCCATGTGCAGACGGTGAGCCGCGCCCTCGGCTTCGCGGAGACGCAGCCGGTCGAGTGGGAGGCCGATCCCAACTATCAACAGGCCAGCAGCGGCGCCGTCGCCGTCCATCTCCAGCAGAAGTATAAGGGCCTGCCCATCTTTCAGGCCGCGCAGGCGGTGCGCTTCGCGCCCGACGGCGCGATCGTCGAGACGGTGGGCAGCAGCGTGACCATCGACCGCGAGCTGGACGTCGCGCCCAGGCTGACGGTCCAGGACGCGGTCTTGATCGCCGCGCGCCATGTGGCGACGCCAACCGAAGATGAGAAGGGCGCCGTCGACCAGTTCGGCGAGCCGCTCGCCCTCGCCAGCGTCGACCTGACCGGCTTCCAACCCACTGTGATCGCGACCTTCCCTGACATCCCCGAGCGCCCGACCGTCCTGGCCGCGGGGCCGTTCGGCGACGAGATCAAGGCCAGCCTGCTCTGGTTCCCCCTCAACGACACGCTCCGCCTGGGCTGGGAGGTCATCCTGACCATGCCCGCCTATGAGGGACAATACCGCACGATCGTCGACGCGGAGACCGGCGAGATCCTCTATTGCCATCAGCTCATGCACACGGTGTTGGCGCAGGGCAACGTCTATCGCGTGGATGGCGGCAGCCCGCGTCAGATGACGCCCTTCCCGCGCCCCCTGGCCGACTACGGCCTGCCCTTGCCTTCCAACCTGCCGGCCGGCTTCCCGGACGATTGGGTTGCCGCCGCCAGCGCCGAGGGCAACGCCGTGCGCGCCCACCTCGGCGATAGCGGGCCGACCATCCAGGGCGTCGTGCAGAACGGCCTCCTCACGTTTGATCCCGCCGATCCCATCGGCGACGAGCAGAAAGTGCTGAATATCTTCTACTTCAACTGCTTCATGCACGACTTCTTCTACCTCCTGGGCTTCCGCGAGGCCGACGGCAACTTCCAGCAAAGCAACTTTGGGCGCGGCGGCGTGGCCAGCGATCGCGTCGATGCGCGCGCGTATAGCGGTCCGGTGTGGGGCACCGCCAGTATGGCCACCCCCATCGACGGCTCCAGCCCGATCATGAAGATGGGGCTGGTCTCTTCGACGAATCGCCATACCGCCTTCGACTCCTCCGTCGTCTTCCACGAGTTCATGCACGGCGTGACGAACCGTCTGGTGGGCGGGCCGCTCAACGCGCGCGCGCTGGAGGCTCCGCAGAGCGGCGGCATGGGTGAAGGGTGGAGCGACTACATCGCCTGCACGATCAACGATACGACGGTGGTGGGCAGTTGGGTGGTCAACCGTCCCGGCGGCATTCGCGCGTTCCCCTATGACAGCAACTTCCCCGACGATTTCGGCAAGCTCGGCGCCGGGCGCTATACCGAGGTGCACAATATCGGCGAGATCTGGTGCGCCACGTTGCTGGAGCTGAATCGTCGGATCGGCAAGCTGCTGACGTTGCAGTTGGTGATCGACGCCCTCAAGCTGTCGCCGGCCAACCCCAGTTTCCTGGACAGCCGCGACGCACTCCTGCGCGCGCTCGACAGCCGGCTGGCGGCCGGACAGATGAGCGCTGATGAGCACGCGCAGGTCAAACGCGCGATGTGGGCCGTCTTCGCTCGCTTCGGCATGGGCCCCAACGCGCGCTCGAACGGCGCCAGCCTCAGCGGCATCGTCGCCGACTTCAATCCCCCCGCCGAGCAGCCGGCGCCCCTGCCCGTTGTCCATGTCGAGGGCGCGCCCAACCTGTCCATCCCGGACAACCGGCCCGTGGGCGTCAGCCACGCGTTGGTGGTGCCCCAGGCGGGGCGTCTGCTCCGCGCGATCGTGGGCGTCGACATCCAGCATCCTTACATCGGCGACCTGGTGGTGACGCTGCGTTCGCCCAACGGCGCGGCGGCGGTGTTGCACAATCGGGCTGGCGCCAGCGCTGACAACATCGTGCGCGCCTACAGCAGCGATGACACGCCGGCGCTGGCTGCGCTCATCGGCAGCCAGGCGCAGGGCGATTGGTCGCTGCACGTGGCCGACCTCGCGCGCCGCGATGTAGGGGTGTTGCGCCGTTGGAGCCTCGATCTGGAGCTGGAGGCGCCGCCGCGGGTCGCGCGCGGGGAGGCCGCGCCTGCCCTGGCCATCCCCGACAATGATCCTGTGGGCGTCAGCAGCGCCATTGCCATTGCTGAGGCAGGGACGTTGCAGGCGATCCAGGTGCACGTCGATATCACGCACACCTACATCGGCGACTTGCGCGTGGAGCTGGCAGCGCCCAGCGGGGCGCAGGCGATCCTCCATAACCGCAGCGGCGGCAGCCAGGATAACCTGATCCGGGACTACGACGCGACGACGACGCCAGCGCTGGCGGCGCTCGTCGGACAGCCCATCCAGGGCAACTGGGTGCTGCGGGTCGCCGACCTGGCCGGGCGCGATGTCGGCAAGCTCAACCGCTGGGAGATCGCGATCACGTATCGATAACCGTCGGTGGGACCCCCGTGAGTGGCGGGCGTTAGGGTAGCGCCAAAGCGATAAGCCACGAGGGGGGAACGATGCTGGCGTGTGTGCTCAGTTGCGCCGTGGTGGGATTGGAGGGCGCCCTGATCCAGGTGGAGGTCGATATCGCCTTCGGCCTGCCAGGGCTGACGATCGTGGGATTGCCGGATACGGCGGTCAAAGAGTCGAGCGAACGCGTGCGCGCCGCGATCCGCAATAGCGGCTTCCTGTGGCCCAATCAGCGCATCACCGTTAACCTGGCGCCGGCCGATCTGCGCAAGGAAGGCCCTGCCTACGACCTGCCGATCGCCGTGGGCGTGCTGATCGCGACTGAGCAGGCGTGGCCGGATGGCGTCGAAGGCGCGCTCGTGGTCGGCGAGCTTTCGTTGGATGGGACGGTCCGTCACACGCCGGGCATCCTGCCGATGGCGGCGCTGGCCCGTGAGCGGGGCCTCAAGCGCATGTATGTGCCCGCCGCGGACGCCGCCGAGGCGGCGCTGGTAGGGGGGATCGAAGTCCTGCCGGTGGAGAACCTGCCCGCTCTGGCGGCGCACCTGCAGGGCCTGCGGCGCATCCAGCCTTACGTTGGCAAAGTCAACTTCGATGGCGACGATCTACCGCCGTACGCCGCTGACCTGGCTGAGATCAAGGGGCAAGAACACGTCAAGCGCGCCCTCGAGGTGGCGGCGGCTGGTGGACATAATGTATTAATGGTCGGATCTCCCGGGGCGGGGAAGACGCTCCTGGCGCGCTCGATGCCTTCGATTCTGCCGCGCATGACGATCGACGAGGCGCTGGAGGTGACCAAGATCTACAGCGTTGCCGGCATGTTGCCGCCGGAGCAGCCGCTGATCCGCCATCGCCCCTTTCGCGCCCCGCATCACACGATCAGCCATGCGGGCCTGGTGGGAGGAGGACACTTCCCGCGCCCCGGCGAGATCTCGATGGCGCACTGCGGCGTCCTCTTCCTGGACGAGCTGCCCGAGTTCGGCCAGCGCGTGCTGGAGGTGTTGCGGCAGCCGCTGGAGGATCGCGTCGTCTCGATTGCCCGCTCGACCGGCACGCTGACCTTCCCCGCCAACTTCGTCCTGATCGCAGCGATGAATCCCTGTCCGTGCGGCTACGCCAACGACCCCTTCAAGGAGTGCACGTGCTCGCCGGTCGTGGTCAGCCGTTACCAGAAGCGCATCTCCGGTCCATTGCTCGACCGCATCGATATCCATGTCGAAGTGCCGCGCGTCGATTTCGACAAGCTGTCCGATGATCGTCGCGGCGAGCCATCGTCCGTGATCCGCGCGCGCGTTGAGGCCGCTCGCGAACGGCAACGCCAGCGCTTCGCGGGCACTCACCTGCGCACCAACGCTGACATGGGCGTGGCCGAGGTGCGCACGTTCTGCCGCATCGACGACGCTGGCCGCAGCCTGCTGGGCGCCGCCATGCGTCAACTCCAGCTCAGCGCTCGCGCCTATCATCGCATCCTCAAGCTGGCGCGCACCATCGCCGATCTGGCGGACAGCGAGCGCATCGAGGTCGCCCATTTGGCCGAGGCCATCCAGTATCGCCCGCGTCGGCAGGGGTAGAGCGCGGCTCACGCCAGCCACAGGGTGACGATCGCCGCTCCCATCGCGCGCGGCGTCACCCAGGCCTGTTCTCCCTGGAAGGCCGTCGTCGTCCCATCCGTCCCCAGATCCCACAGCTCTCCGCGCAGGCAGACGGTCATCCCCTGTCGGATGCCCGCTCTCCTGCCGCGGCCGATGGTGGCGTAACGCACCCAGGCTTCGCCCAGCGTCAGCCGTCCGACATCGGACGCCGCCACGTCGGCTGGCGGCGGCGCGCCGTCATAGCCGCCCCACGGCTCTGTCCAGGAATTGTCATGTCCTACATACGATGGGACGGCCACGATCTCTGCCCCCTGGCTGCGCAGGCGCTCCCAGGGATCGGGATACCAGGCGTCGGCGCAGATCAGCACGCCCAGCCGGCCAGCAGGCGTCTCAAAGGTGGGCAAGTCGGCCACGGGCGCGGCTTCCAGGAATCGGAGTTCGTCGCTGACGGGATAGGCTTTGCTCACGAGCGACGCGTGCAGCGCGCCATCGGGACGGTAGACGGCTGTGACATTGCGCAGCGGCCCGCGGCCCGTCAGGAGCCGTCCGGCCTCGATGTGCGGCGCCGGCAAGACGATCGAGCCAGCGACGAGGGTCACGCCGTAAGCGCGCGCCAGGCTGCTGAATACATCATCGTACGCTGCCGCCATGGCCGCGCCTTTCATCTGGAAAAGAGCGGCGCGCACGCGATCGGGCGCACGCGCCGCACGCCAGGCGCGCGCGAACCTCGCCGCGTTGCGCAGCGCAAGCGGGACCATCGCACGCACGATGGTGGGGGCGGCATAGACCGATCGCCCTTCCCCCATGATGACCAGCCAACTGCCGATGTACTCTGGGAAGACGACGATGGTGCGCTCGCTGAGCCAACCGCGCCCGCGCGCGAGGTCAAGATAGGCGGCCAGCTTGCTCCGCAGATGATTGGGAGATGTGTAATCGGCAGGGACCATCCAGGGTTGAATGCCGACGAGATTGCCGCGCCCGTGATCCACACCGTAGCTATAGACGCCAGTCAGACGCAGGTCTTGTTTGCGTTGCAGGCTCATCGAGCCGCTCTCCTTCTGATCGCGATCGCCCAGCGTCGCATGCGCGCTTGGCTTTCGTGCGCAAGCGAGAGGATCATGCCGAAGACGATCAGGGTGTTGGTGAGCAGAAAAAAGACAAACTCCTCCAGGGGCAGATGCCCTAGCTTGAGATTGACCGTCATCTCCGGGTTGATCGTCCACGTGCCGAAGCCGATCGCCAGCGCGTCGGTGGCGGACAGATAGACGACGACGGGCGTCAGGGCAGCCAGCACAAGCCGCCGATATTGCCAGAGGAGGTCGGCCCCTACCGCCAGTTGTAACATGATGGGCGGCAAAGCCCAGGCGAGCTCGAGCGCCAGGTAAGCGCCGCGCCGCCAGCCCAGGATGAAGGCGGCTGTCGCGGCAGCCCAGACCAGCCCGAGCGCGGCGGTGGAGACGATGCGCAGCCCTGGCCGGTCTTGCGCGGGACCCTCTCGCAGCCGACGGGCCAGGAACAGGAGCCACAAGCCAGTCAAGAGCGTCTGCAGGACAAAGAAGGTGTATTCTTCGATGGGCACCCACCCCAGGGTCAAGCCGGTGACCAGAGCTGGATCGTACCACCAGATGCGGTTGGCGACCAGGTAGTTGTCCCAGGGCGTCGTATAGGCGACGGCGACGATCACGTGCGCGCCGAGCACGATCCAGGGCGGGAAACCCGTCAGCGATTGGGGCAACCGCCGTCCCTGGTTGTGATCGCGCCAGGCGAGCAGCGCCAGGATGAGGATGGGGGGGACGAGGAAGCGCAGCAGGAATCCAAAATAGGTCATCGGCTCATCGTCTCCTCGGCCGTGGCGCTGGCGCGATCACTCGCCCTTTCCACTGTGGTCCGCCATAGCGCCAGCGCCACCAGACCGCCCGCACAGCGATCCACGTCATCAGGAGCACGGCGAGCGGCAGGGTCCAGGCGTCTCGCGCGCGCTGGCCTGTGAAGGCGGCGGTGATGGCTCGCACTGCTATCCCCAGCCCTCCGAGCGCGAGCGGCCAGAACGGCCAGCCCGGCGGGTCGCCTCGCCAGCCCAGGGCGAGCCATGCCCACGGGCCGATGAAAACCCACCAGTGGAAAAAGGCCCCTAGCGCCAGGAAGAGGACGCGATCGCCATAGCCAGCCAGGATGTTTTTGGCGAATCCATCGCGCACGGAGCGCCAATCGTGGTACATGCGACAGGTGAGGAAGCCTGCGCTGTCGACCATGCGCAGACGCAGCCCGCGCCCCTTGATCGCGCGCGCCAGCAGCATGTCGTCCAGCACAGAGGCGGCGACGGCGGCGTGCCCGCCGATGGCGTCGTAGGCAGCGCGGCGGAACGCCAGGCATTGGCCGTTGGCGGCGGTGAAGGCGCGCCAGGGGACGTGGTGGACCAGCGGCGCTGGCAGATAGCCGATCACTGCCAGCGCCATCAGCGGCACGATCATACGCTCTGCCCATGTCTCTGTGATCTGCGTTGGCCAGACCGCCAGCAAATCCGCCTGTGTCCGTTCCATCTCGGCGGCCAGCGCGGCCAGCGCCCCGCGTTGCCAGCGCACGTCGGCGTCGGTGAAGATCAACCATTCTCCGCTGGCTGCCTGCGCCAGTTGATGACAGGCCCACGGTTTGCCGCTCCAGCCCGCGGGCAGCGGCGAGCCAGCCAGGACGCGCAGGCGCGGATCGTTGGCGCCTGCGGCGCGTGCGACTGCGGCCGTTCCGTCTGTGGAGTTGTCGTCAAGGATGAGGATCTCAAGATCAGGAAGCTCCTGCGCCAGCAGGCTGTGCACCGTCTCGGCGATGATCCCTGCCTCGTTGCGCGCAGGCACGAGCACGGAGATGCGTCGACGCGTTGGGGATGGCGGCGCCGGCTGCAGGCGCGGGAAGGTGAGGAGGTTGATCAGGGTGATGCCAGCCATCCCCAGCAGGACGCATGTTGTGAGAAGAGCCAACTCAAGCATCCTGGACGACCTCATCGGGTATAATGGGGGCAGTATACTCGATAGGTGGATGCGAGCGGAAGCGAGGGCCGCGGAGTGGCCTGGATAGCGTTCCCACGCGGAGCGCAGGAACGAGGGATGCGGAGGGCTGGCGACTGTAGAGGAGGAGAAGGTGGAATCTGATTGGAAGCGCATCGTTTTGATCGGAGCCTTCGTCATCGTGGGATTGGCCTGGATTCAGCTTGGCCGCGCGCCTGCCGATTCGGCGTCGGCGCCGCGGTCCGTCAGCCCGCGCGTGGGCTTCCTGGCGCCGGACTTCACACTCGACCGCAGCGACGGCAAGACGGTCACCCTCAGCGATCTACAGGGGCAAGCGGTGGTCCTGAACTTTTGGGCCACGTGGTGCGCTCCCTGTCGCGCCGAGATGCCAGCTTTGGAACGGGTATACCAGGCCCAACGCGACGACGGCCTCGTCATTCTGGGCGTCAATCAGATGGAGCCGAAGGAGCGGGTGGAGCGATTCCTGGCCGAGACGGGAGTGACCTTCCCCATCGCCCTCGATCCTGATGCCGAGGTGGGACGCATCTATCGCGTCCACGCCATGCCCACGACCTATTTCATCGATCGTCAGGGCGTCATCCGAGACGTTATCATCGGCGGACCTTTGAGCGAGGCCCTGTTGCACAGTAAAATCAGCGCCCTTATGGGAGAATGATGATGTTGCCTGCGATTCAGATCGGCCCTGCCGCGCTGCCGACGCGGCCGCTGGTGTGGCTGCTGGCCTTCTACGCTGGCCTCTGGCTGGCTGAGCGCGTCGCTGCCCGTCGCGGTCTTGCTGGCGACGCGCTGTGGAATGCTGGGTTCCTGGGGCTGGGCGGCGGCCTGATCGGCGGGCGACTGGCGTATGTGATCGGCCATTGGGCAGCTTACCGCAGCGACCTGGGCGCGACCTTCTCGCTGCGGCCTGGCGCCTTGAGCCTGGGCTGGGCGCTGGCGATCGGCTGCGGCGTCGCGCTGGCCTATCTGTCGCGACGCGGCCTTCTCAGCGTCGCTCTGGCCGACGCGGCCATGCCCGGCCTGGCGCTGGCTTTGGCTCTGATCAGCCTGGGCGATCTCCTCAGCGGCGACGCGTATGGCGTCCCTAGCGACGCGCCGTGGGCGATCTCGCTCTGGGAGGCGCGCCGTCATCCAGTGCAGGCGTACGAGATGCTCTCCTGGCTGGCGGTGCTGGCCGTCCTCTGGCGGCGGCGCTCCGGCGCGTTCCCTGGCCAGGCGGTCTGGATCCTGGTCTTCGGCTACGGGGCGACGCGCTGGCTCTGGGAGCCGTTACGCGCTGAGTCGTGGCTATGGCCAGGCGGCTACCGCGGCTGGCAGATCATCGGCCTGACAGCCGCGATAGTCGCCCTGTGGGTCCTCACGCGCGCAGCGGCAGCCACGCCAGCACGCGCTGAATCTGGCGATCCCAGTATCCCCACTCGTGCTCGCCCGGCCCCTCCTCATACGTCAGATCGAGATTAAGCTCGCGTGCGAGGGCGCGGAACCGCAGGTTGTCCTCGTAGAGGAAGTCCCCCGTCCCGCAACATTGGTAAAGCTTGGGCTTCGGCCCCTCGCGCGCGGCCACCTGCCTGGCCAGATGGAACAAGTCGTTGTCGCTGCCGGCGAGCTGGTCAAGGTCGCCGAAGACGCGGCGCATCTCGTCCTGCCATTCCTCGCCTGGGCTGTGGGCCGTGCGCACGATGTCCAGCGCGCCCGACAGGCTGGCAGCGGCCGCGAAGCGGTCGGGGCAGCGTAGCGCCAGTTTGAACGCGCCGTAGCCGCCCATCGACAGGCCGGCCACGAAATTGTCCTCGCGCGCGTCCGATAGGGGGAAAAACGAGCGCGCCAGCTCAGGCAATTCCTCGCTGATGTAGGTCCAGTAGCGGTAGCCCTGCGCCATATCGGTGTAGAAGCTGCGATGGACGGCGGGCATCACGACCGCCAACCCCAGGGGGCTGACGTAGCGTTCGATCGAAGTCCGCCGCAGCCAGATCGTGTGGTCGTCCGAGAGCGTAGAGACGTTGCATTGCAACGTCTCTACGCGCGGGATACACGTCAGGGCATCGTGATCGTCAGGCGCGGATTTCCTGTCGCTGGAACAGGACGTACGCGACCGCGAACAACACGATCGTCGCTGCGATCAGCCCCGTCAACTGCGGCCAGATGATCAGCAGGCTTTGGTCTACAGGCAACGGCGAACCGAGCAGCGCGCCCTGGAGTTGGATCGGCAGGACCAGCCCGACCGAGCGCAGCGTCGGTTGCAGCAGCGCCAGCATCACCTCCGTATACAACGTGTTGGGCGAGAGCCGGCTCAACGCCAGCTCTAACTCGGCCTGGGCGATGATCTCTTCCGCCGAGCCGTACTCGATCGGCATCACGGTCCGGGCGATGAGGCTGGCCAGGACGCCCCAGAACACGATCGAGAACAGCCATAGGGCAATCGCAGCCAGCGCAGCCGAGGCGGGCTGGCGGAACACCACCGAGAAGACCATCCCCACCGCCAGCCAGATGCCGCCGTAGAAGACGGTGGCGATGAGGAACAGCAGGCTACGGCTGACCTCTTCGCCGCTCGGCGGGACGCCCATGCCGACCAACCCCAGGCCGATGATCAACAGCCAGATGGCCGTCAGCACCAGGGCCAGGGTGAACAGCCCGCCCAGGAACTTGCCCAGCAACAGCGCATCGCGGTAGATCGGCTGCGCCAGGACGCGCGACATCGTGCGGCGGTTGAACTCCCCGTTGATCGAGTCGAACGCCAGGGCGATGGCGATCAACGGCACCAGAAAGCCCAGGAAGCCGACGAACGCTGGCAGTGGGTCTCGCCCGACGGTGAACAGCCGCAACAGCAAGAACGGATCCTGCCCTACGCTCTCCTGCAGGTTTTGCATCGCGCCGTAGACGGTGCCCACCGCGGTCAACACGATCAGGGCTTCCAGGATGTACATGCGCACGCTGGTCAGGTGATCGGCCATCTCCTTGGCAACCACCGCCCACAGGCCGACCCAGGGCGATCCCTCGCGGCGTCGCGGCGCAACGTGGTTGAGTTCAGTTGCTCCCGGCATGGCCTACCTCCTGGAAATAGCGGGTGTAGATGTCATCCAGGCTGGGGCTTTCCACGGCCAGCGACAACAGGCGGCCTCCCGCTTTGACGACCGCTTCCGCCGCCTCGGCGCGCAGGTCATCGGTGGCTTGCAGCTCGAAGCGATCTTCGCCCCGGCGCGTCACCGCGACGGCCCCCGGCACCTTACGCAGCGCCGTCTCGATCGCCTCTGCCGGGCCGCGCGCCTGGACGCTCACGCGATAGGCGCCGCCCAGCACCTGTCGCGCCAGCTCGCTCACCGAACCTTCCAGCACCTTGCGGCCGCGATGGAAAAGCCCCACGCGATCGCAGGTCGCCTGCACCTGATGCAACAGGTGCGACGAGAGCAGGATCGTGATCCCCTCGTGGCTCAAGCCTCTGATGATCTCCAGGAACTCGCGCGCCCCTTCGGGGTCCAGCCCCTGCGTCGGCTCGTCCATGATGATGAGCCGGGGCTGTTTGATCAACACGTCAGCTACGCCCAGACGTTGTCGCATCCCGCGCGAGAATGTGCCCACGCGCTTGTCGGCCACATCGCTCAGGCCGACGCGCGCCAGGGCAGCGTCGATGCGCTGATCCGCCTCAGCCTGAGGGATGCCGTTGAGCCTGGCGATATAGGCCAGATTTTCGGCGGCGGTCAGCTCATCGTAGAAGCCGACCTCGTCGGGCATGTAGCCCGCGCGCGACTTGACGCTGAGCGGCTGTCGGACCGGATCGAATCCCACCACGCGCACCGAACCGGCCGTCGGCTCGGTCAGGCCCAGAAGCATCAGGATCGTCGTCGTCTTGCCGGAGCCGTTGGGGCCGAGCAGGCCGTAGATCTCGCCGCGGCGCACAGCCAGGTCAAGCCCATCGACTGCGGTGAAGTCGCCGTAGCGTTTGGTCAGGCCGTGCGCTTCGATCATCAGCTCGTCCATGTCTCGCCCCTCCTTCCGTCGCTAGCGACGGCCGAAGCGGGCCACCACCACCGCGACGGACAACACGGCGATCGCGATCAACGCCACGCCCGCGATCCCCCACAGGGTGGAGGTAGTCACCGTGATGCGGAAGTCGGCCGATGCGGTGGAGCTGTCGGCGGGGCGGGCGCGCAAGGTCACCACGTAATCGCCCGACAGGGCCTTGTCAGCAGGCCGCAGCTTGGCGGTGACCTCTACCTGCTGGCCAGCGGGGATCTCATCCACTTTCTTCGGCTCGAACGAGATCGTCCACCCCGACGGTTCGGTCGAGCTTAGCTCGACCGCGCGCGCGGGCGCAGTGCCGGTGTTCCTCAGCACCAGCTTCAGCGCCGTCTCCTGGCCGATCGTCGCCTTGCCGGAGAGTCGGCCATCCGGCGTGGTCAGCGAGAGCTGCGGCTGACCTGTCACCTCGGCGGTCACGTCCAGCGTAGCGCTCAACTGGCCGCTCTGCGCCTGGATGCTGATCGGGTAGGAGCCGGCCGCCAGATCGACATAGGCTCTGGCCTCTACGCTGATGCTCTTGGAACGGTTTGCTTCCACGGGCAGGTTGCCGACCTCCTGGCCGCTGTAGCGGAAGGTGACCTGGAAGCCGGCCGGTGCGACCGCCGAGAGGTTCACGGACAGGTCGTCGTCGCCATCGTTCTTGAGGGTCACGTTCCAGCGGAAGGTGGTGGTGGGCGTCCCCTTCATCGTCAGCAGATCGGTAGTCTCCAGCGTCAGGCGCGCCGGCACTTTCTCGCGGACGGTCAGCTCGATCGGCAGGCGGGACTCAGCCTGCTCGCCGCGCGCCGCCACCAGGAAGCGATAGGTCCCCGGCTGCACGTCGGCGGGAGGCTCCAGCCGCAAATCGAAATTGGCCGTCGTGTCGGGATCGACGAAAACGGCCTGAATGATGCGCCCACCCCCGCGGAACGTCGCCGTCCACCCCTCGGCGACCTCTAAAGCTTCCAGTTGTACAGTCTGCGCGGGCAATGTGCTGCGGAGGCGAAGAGATAAGGTCACCTGTTCGCCGATGCCAATGGTCTGATGGGGATACGAGGTCGAGAGGACAAACACTGTCGGCGTGGGGGTCGGCGTTGGCTCTTGGGCCAGAGCGGCTGAAGCGTTGCTGGCGATCAACGCCGTCAAGATCAACATCAGAACAAAGAACCGGAAACGTTGCATACGATGACCTCCTTTGCTCAATGTTGTTGGATTACGGCATCTGCTCAGGCATGAGCTTCCCATGTCTGGCAGATCACGACGCCCGCAAGCGCGTGTTTCTCATCCTGGCTTTAGCTTGAGGGAAGGTGGATTGGTGTAGCACCACGACGCATTCTCTCAATCGCTGGCTTAATCGAGCATTAATGCGCCGTTAGAGAAGCATGAGAGAAAGCGAGGCGAGGCGCTGGTGCTATGAGATCAGGGGGGGGGCGCTGATCCTTGTGCCTACAGGCAGGGTTGGGTCGGCCAACACAGCGGCCAGGCGCCCGGGCTGTCCACCGATCAGATGCACTTCCAGGCCGCGATGCGCCTGCACCAGCTCGCTCATCGCTGCTACCTTGCTGGCCATGCCTCCGGTGACATCGACCCCGCGCGCGCCCCCCAACCCGATGCCGCCCGCCGCCAGGCGCTCGGGCGTCAGATGCGCGATCAACTGCGCAGTCGGGTCTATGGCGGGATCGGCCGTGTACACCCCGTCGACCTCGCCCACCAGCACGATGCGGCTGGGGCGCAGGTAGGGGACCAGAAACGCGAACACCTCCTCGGTCGAGACGATGGTGCCGCCGCGCACGTCGTCGAGCGCCACATCGCCATAGACCAATGGCGTCAGCCCGACCGCTAACGCGCGCGCGATCGCCTCGGTCCCCAGGCTGACTAGCTGCCCGTCCTGGCAGCGCGCCGTGGCCGATGGCGCCAGCGACCAGGCTGGCACCCCTGCCGCCACCAGGGCGTCGGTTACGATGCGGTTCAGGCGCGCGGCGGCCGCCGCTGTCTCCGCGAAGCCGCGCCAGCCCTCCGCGTCGCGCACGCCCGCGCGCGTCCCGTAGCGTCGCCCCACCACATGGCCGAACGAGCCGCTGCCGTGGCCCAACAACAGCCGCAGGGTTGGGCGCGCCGCGCGCGCCGCCGCGATCTCCTCCGCCAGCCGCGCGATGACATCCTGGCGAGCAGTCGCCGGCCGCGTCTTGTCGGTGATCAGCGAGCCGCCCAGCTTGACGAAGACCAGCTCACTCATCGCAGCCCTCCGACGCTGGCCAGACCGTCACCACGCCGTCCTCCACGCGCACGCGATCGCCGCTGCGGATGCGCGCGATCTCGATCTGATCGACCATTGGGATGTCGGCGAGGATCGCGCCCACGGCGACGATCGTCTCGCTCTGCTGGTTGATGAGGGCCGCGGGCGCGTGGCCGCTGCGCTGCAGACGCAAGATCGTGTAGGAGCCGACCGTGCTCCCCTTGCCCGTCGGAAAGACAAGCACCCGGCCGCTGATGTCCTGTCCATGCAGAGGATGGCCCGGCTCGATGACGATGCCGGTATCGGGATCGACGCCGCCCAGAAAGCCGATCGGCGCTGGCGAGACGAGGGCGATCCCCTCCGCCCGCCCGCCGCGGATCACGCGCCCGGTCATGGAGAACGAGGCCATACGCTGGCGATCGCTCATTGGCAGCTCTCCCAGGCGGCGCGCACGGCGGCGAGCAGGATCGCCTCCTGTTCTGGCAGCACGGTGCGCGGGTCGAGCCACACGCGCCCCTCGTCGACGCGCGCGACCACTGGCGGCTCGCCCCGACGTAGCGCCTGCGCCAGCCTCTCGGCTGAAGGGGGCGCCAGCACGACCGCCGTCGTCGGCAATGTTTCCCCTGGCAGCGAGCCGCCGCCGATCGTCGACTGCGCGGGCGCGACGCTGGCTGCGACGCCCGCGTCCCCCAGCGTGGCCGCCCACGCTCGCGCCTGCTCCGCGATCTCCGCGGCAGGTCGGCTGATCATGCGCCAGACCGGCACCGCCGCCGTCGCCTCACCGCGCAGGTAGTGCGACAGGGTCGCCTGCAGCCCGGCCAGGGTGATCTTGTCCACGCGCAGCGCGCGCGCCAGGGGATGCTTGCGCAAAACCTGGATCCAACGGGCGCGGCCGACGATCAGTCCGGCCTGGGGGCCGCCCAGCAATTTGTCGCCGCTGAACGTGACGAGGTCAGCGCCGGCGACCACGCTTTCCTGCACGCGCGGCTCGGGCGCCAGGCCGTAGACGGTGGTATCGAGGAGGGCGCCGCTGCCCAGATCGTCGATGACCAGCAGGTTCCGATCGTGAGCTAGCGCGACCATCTCGGCCAGCGCGACATCTGCCGTAAAGCCGATGATGCGGAAGTTCGAGCGATGCACGCGCAGCAGTCCGGCTGTCTCCGGGCCAATGGCCGCTGCGTAATCGCGGAGATGGGTGCGGTTGGTGGTCCCCACCTCGACCAGGCGCGCGCCGCTCTGCGCCATCACATCGGGCACCCGGAAGCCGCCGCCGATCTCGACGAGCTGCCCGCGCGAGACGATCATCTCGCGGCCTGCGGCCACGCCTGCCAGCGCCAGCAACACAGCGCCCGCGTTGTTGTTAACGACCAGGGCGTCCTCTGCGCCGGTCAGGCGACGCAGCAGGGCCACCGCGTGATCGTAGCGTGAGCCGCGCTGCCCTGCGTCCAGGTCATATTCCAGATTCGTATAGCCTTGCGCGGCCGCGACCATGGCGGCCTGCGCGGCTGCGCTTAGCGGCGCCCGCCCCAGGTTGGTGTGGATGACCACCCCGGTGGCGTTGATGACTGGCCGCAGCGATGGCTGCGTGATCTGCTGCAGCTTGATCAGAGTCTCTTGGGCCAGTTCTTCCAACGCCGGGGCCGGCGCGCCGGCCAGGACCGCCTGCCGCGCTTCCTCCACCGCCGCGCGCGCGGCGTCGGTGACGAGCTGCTGGCTCCACGTTGCGCGCGCGCTGGCCAGGGCGGGATGCTGAAGCAGACGGTCGATGCTGGGAAGGTCACGAAGAGCGTTCATTCATTCTCGCGTTCCCCTCGGATCACGACTTTCTGCATGGTAGGGTCTCCTTCAACGGTTGACGAAGAGCCAGGGGCATAGCCGTCGTTCCAGCCAGTCGATGGCGAAGTAGAGCAGCAGGCCGAGCGCGCTCATGGCAGCCACGCCAGCGTACATCTCGGGGTAGGCCAGCCGCCCCCACGCTTCGACGATGATGTAGTAACCCAGGCCGGAGGTGGTGGCGAACGATTCGGCGAAGAACAGCACAGCGATGGCGATGCCGACGGAGACGCGCAGCGCCGTCAGCGCCGCTGGCAACGTCGCCGGCAAGTACACGAAACGGAAGAGCGCGCGCCGTCCGGCTCCCAGTGAGCGCACCGAGTAGATCAGCTCCGGCCGCAACGCGCCCGCCGCGTCGCGCACCACGACCAGCACCTGGAAGAAGAGGAGCAAGGCGATGATGAAGATCTTGGAGCCGTCGCCGATGCCCAGGAACAAGAGGACGATGGGCAGGAAGACGATCTTCGGGATTGGATACAGGATGTAGATGAGAGGCGAAAAGAGACGGTTGAGTGTCGGGCTTTGGCCGAGGACGAGGCCGATCGGCGTCGCGATGGCGGCCGAGATCACGACGGAAGCGACGACGCGCCAGGCGCTGACCAGGAAGTGACGGCCCAGCCCGCGCGGCAGCTCGACGATCAGCGCCCGGATGACCGCAACTGGCCCGGGCAGCACCTCGCGCGCGACGAGCCAGGCCAGCAGTTGCCAGCCGATCAGCAGCAAGGCCACGCTGGCAGCCAGATCACGCCGCCGCACCACGAGCCTCCTGAGATCGAGCTGCTACGTCGCACAACTCACTCATCGATCCCCTCGTCGCTCATAAGGACAGCCACTGCCTGCAGATAGGCTGTGAAATCCTCCAGATCCTCGCGCGCGAAACGGAGCACCTGGGTCGGATCGATTTCCCAGTAGCGATGGACAAGGAGGTTGCGGAAGCGCACCATACGGATCAGGCGCGCCGTCAGGGCGTCATCCAGTACCTTCAGGTCGCGCATCCCGGCGAAGCACTCCGCGTAGCTGCTGGGCGCCTCGCCTGCCTTCCTGGCAAGGATGTGGTTACAGATCGCAGCGACCGCCTCGATAGCGATCAACAGAAGGTGCATGACCGTGTACAGATTGCGCTCGTCAGCGAAGAACTCCGCGTCGGTGAGAGTTGTGTAACGCTGAATTTTCTCCAGGCTGTCGCGAATCTCGCGAGCGCGGCTGCGCATCAGTTGGCGGTTGAGGGCGGTCATGTCAGCACCTCGCGTAGATAGACTTCCGCATGATGGGCGAACTCCATCACTTCGCCAGCCACGCGCTCGATCAAGTCCGCCACCTGCTCTTCATTGCGGGCGAAGAGGAGCGCTCCTCGCAGGATCGTGTGTTGCACGCTAAGCGGGGCGCCGTTGAGGACGTGGATGTCCAATGGTTTGCGCAAAGCCAGCGTCAGCTCCGCCGAGAGGTCCATCTCGTAGTCGAAGATCGCAGCGCGCGATCGGTCCGATGGATGGAGGTACACGCCAACGTCGATGTCATGGTAGACGGCGTCGGCGATGAAGGAGCCAAACAGGTAAGCGAAGTCGATCTCCGGACGCGCCAATAAGTGCTGGCGCAACTGTTCGACCAGCGCCGCGCGTTCCGGCTGCTCGATCAGAGGATAGTGGCGCATCTCAGCTCTCTCGGACAGCGCGGGCGGGCGCCAACGCCGCCCGCAGCTCGGCGCACTTTTGCCAGTACGCTGGCTGTTGACGGTAGCCCGACCTGGCGGCCGCGTCGTTGTCGATCACGCATGGCCGTGTTGTCGGCGGTTGGTCCAGCACCAGAATGCGACGGCCCAGAAAGGCTGCTTCCTCGATGTTATGCGTCACGAGCACGGTCGTCAGCCCCGTCTCCGCGGCCAGCTCTGCAACCAGGTCCTGCAGATCCTCGCGCGTCAGGGCGTCCAACGAGGAGAATGGTTCATCCATGAGCAGAACGTCGGGTTGGAGGACCAGCGTGCGGGCGATGGCGGTGCGCTGACGTTGGCCGCCGGAGATCTGGCTAGGATAGGCGTGGCGCAGCCCGTCGATGCCCAGCCGCCGCAACCAGGCGTCGACGCTGTGCGGCGTGATGTCCGGCGGCGGGTAGGGGCGCGCCGGATCGTTGATCTGCTTGCCGGCATAGAACCGTCCCAGGCGCAGGCCCAGGGCGGCGTTCTCCCATACTGTAGCCCACGGCAGCAGCCCGTACTCCTGCAAGATGAGGCCCGTGCGGGCGCGTGGGCGTGTGACCTCGGCGCCCGCCACGCGCAGCGATCCCGCCGTCGGCTGGCGCAGCCCGGCCAGCAGGTAGAGCAACGTCGATTTGCCGCAGCCGGATGGGCCGATCACCGCCCACATCTCGCCTGGCGCCACATGCCAGGTGAAATCGCGGAAGATCGGCGTCTGTCCAGGGTAGGCGAACGTCAAACGGTCCAGGTCGATCATAGGCCCGGCGGCTGGCCAGCCATCACTCGGCTGGCAGGAACGAGACGTCGACCAGCTCCTCATAGGGGATATCGCGCTCGATCAGCCCTTTCTCGCGCAGCCAGGCGACGACATCGGCGGCCTGCGCGGCGGTGGGCGCCTGGTTGAGCGGGAAGGGGGGCATTTGATACGTGCCCTGGATCGCCTCCGGCACGCGTCCTTTCTCGATCATCAGGCTCTGGAACGCGGCGGGGTCGTTGTTCAGATCCTGGACGGCCTGGCTCCAGGCGATCAGGAACTTGCGCACGGTGGTGGGCTTGGTTTGCAGCGTCGGGATGCGGAAGGAGAGCACGGAAAACGAGATGTCGCCGCGCTCGGCGTCGTCGACGATGAGGCGCGCGCCGGCGGCGATCGCGCCCTGCGCCAACGGATCCGGCAGCGTCGCAGCCTGCAACTGGCCGTTCATCAGCAGCTCGAAGCGGGCCGGGATGGCGCTCACCTCGGTGTAGACGATGTCGGCGGGATCCAGGCCCGCCGCGCGCAGCAGGCGATCGGTGATGTACTCGATGACGGTGTTCTGCGCGATGCCAATGGGCACCCCTTTGAGGTCGGCTGGCGTCTGCGCGGCGGCCTGGGGCGCGCCCAGCACGCGGAAGAGCGGCGCCTGGGGATACGCCCGCCGCGCAATGGCGACGCTCTTGATCGTCGGCGTCTTCTGATTGAACAGCGCAGTCGTCAGCAGTTCATTCAGCTCGCCGTCCACCTGGCCGGTCTGCATGAGGGCGTCGCGCTCCTGCCCCGACTTGACGGGAACCCCTTCCACCTGAATCCCCTGCGCCGTGAAATAGCCCTTCTGCTCAGCGACGTAGAAGGGAAGGGTGTCAAGGACGGGGATGAGGGCGATGCGCAGACGCGTATCTTCGGCAGGCGCTGCTGGCGCCACGGGCGCCACACAGGCAGCGACCATGAGGATAGTCAGGACCAGGGCCAGGAAGGGCATGGTTCGTCGCATCATAAGAATGTCGCTCCTTCATGGAGAATCGGGGCGTGATCGCCCGCTTTCAAGCCCCTGTTTCGGCAAGAAAGCTGCGAACTACATCCATATATCGCGCGAACTGCTCGCGACGAATGCTGTGGCCGGCGCCCGCGATGTGCGCGACGCGCGTTTGCGGCGCGAGCGCTTGCAGGGCTGCAGCAGCCCCCGGCGTGACGATCGCGCCTTTGTCGGGGTCTGCCGTGATCAGCAGTGTCGGACACTGGATGCGCCGTACGGTTGCCGGCCAATCCACAGGCATGGACCGGCCCCGGCTGAGCACGCGAAAACTGAGCCGCAGCTTGCTGTCTGCCCACGGACCTAGCTCTTCTTCCGACCAGGTTGGCGATTGCTCGCGCGCATGGGCGATCAGTTCCTCGCGCGTTTTGCGCTTAAGCTCGATGATCCAGTCGGCGAAGCGCGCCGGCCGCCGCTGGCGCCTGTCGTCCGGCGGCGTCACCCACCATGGCGGCGGATCTTCCAACAGGATCGCGCGTGGCAGCTCTGGATAGGCGCCGGCGAGTGCCAGCGCCGTGGCTGCGCCCATCGAGTGCCCCAGCACGGCTGGTCGCCTCAAACCTAGTTCCGTGATGACGCCAGCCAAATCGGCCGCGTGCTCGGCCGAGCCGTAGCCGCGTCGCGGCGCGTCGGAACGGCCATGACCGCGCGCGTCGACCATGATCACATCGTAGTCGGCCTCGAGCGCCCTGGCGACGGGGGTCCAGCATAGCCCGTCGTCGGAGAAGCCGTGCGCCAGCACGAGCGGCGGTTTGTCGCCGCCGGTGCGCGTGTAATGTAGCGTCAGCTTGTTGACTTTGATGTCGCCAGATTGCCAGGGAGCCATTTCTTTTCTCCGATCGTGAATGGAAAGCGAATGCGATACACAAGTGCGTGAGGCGCGAACAGAGGCCCTTACCCCTGCTACTCAAAGTCCTGCGCCGGCCCGCGATGGCGGCTGTCTCATCTTCTCCAGGAACACGATCGTAGTCTTGGCGCTCAGCTTTTCCTAACGGAAGATGCGATATCCCAGTTTGTGATACAGATGGAGATTCCGTTCGCTGCGGTCGCCAGTGAACAGCTCGTAGCGGCGCGCCTGCGCGTAATGCTGCTCGATCGCGTTCATGAGGCTCGTGCCGATCCCACGATTCTGGAAATCGGGATGCACGATGAGCCGTCCGATATGGCAGGTGCCGTCTTGGACATAGCCTCTCACCGAGCCAATAATTTTACCATCGAGTGTGGCTTTGAACACAACCTGCTTGCGCAGATCTTCCTGCATTTGCTCCAGGGTTTGCGTGAGCGGTGGAATGGTGTAGTCCTCATAGAGCGCGGCCTCGCTTTGGTAAGCGAGCTTTTGCAGGTCGAGGATCTCCTGCGCGTCGGCGATGTCGGCCAATTCGATCAGCATCATATACGGGTTCCCTTTCTGGGCAACCTTGCCACCAGCATCCCCACGGTCTGCTGCTGGTCCTCGTTCGTCGTCGGTCGGGAGACCAGCGACGAACGAAGAGTTGCCCCTGCTCGCCTCCTGTTCGCGGTGGGTCCCCTGACCCGCTGGCCGGCAAACCCGCGGCAACCAGGGCCAACGGCGAGCGAGGGCCGGAGATCTCAGCGGATCGGCGCGCGCACGGCGCGAAAATCGAGGGCGCCATCCAGCTCGTCGTTGAGGATCTTGCGCGCCAGCTCCTCCCCGTACGCTGTGAGCTGCGGGATCATGCTGGGATCGTCCATCTCGATCGCCTCGCGCGTGTCCACCTGGAAGCGTCGAAAGTCGAGATCGGCGAAGAAGGTGCTGACCAGGTGGACCTGTTGATCGTCAGCCGATTGCAGGAAGGCGCCCAGCAGAGGGCTGAGCCACTCCCACACCCGCATCCGGTTGGCGCGGCCGACATCGAAGGTGTGCGGGCCGCGCCCGGTGCCCAGGCTGATCAACGTCGTCGTCGCCGGCTCCCACCCCAGCACGAACGCCAGCTCGTAAGCGGCGATATAGCAGGGATTGGCGTAGGCGCCGACTCCCCCATCGACATAGCGGCCCTCGACCGCCGGAAAGTAGGTCGGAACCGACGACGAAGCCAGCACCGCCTTGACCACCGGCCAGTCGGCATATTCCGGTTTCCAGGGCTTGATGAAGCGCGTGTGGTTGTCGACCAGATCGAAGGCGGTGATGACCACGTCGATAGGCGGCTCGGCCGACCAGAAATCTCCCATCTTCATCGCTCCGATCTGCGCCCGCAGCGCCGCTTCCAGCGGCTCGTGCGGGTAGCGATAGCTGAAGAGGGGCCACAAGCGCGAGCGGATCGTCTGTTGGAAGATCGTATGCCCCAGTTCGACGTAGAGGCGATGCATCTGTTCGCCCGTCAGCCCGGCGCCGATGCCCGCCGAGAGGATCGATCCAGTCGACGTGCCGGCTGTCAGCTTGACGACCTGGCGCAGCGGTTTGCCCAGATGATCTTCCAGGATGGCCAGCGCGCGCGCCACCATCGTCCCTTTGATTCCCCCGCCGTCGATGGCGAGCGCTACATTCTCACGCAACGGTTTCATCGCTTTTCTCTCCCTTCTTCACCCTTCTCGCCTTCTCCCTTTCACCCGCTTGCCTTGTCCCGTTCTCCCTCCCTCGATCGATACTTTCACGCTCGTTTCTTCTCCTTGCGCGCCTCTTCGGCGATCGCATGCAGCCAGCGGACGGCGCCGGGCGGATCGCATCCGATGGCGGTCTCATCGGAGAGGATGAACCCTGTCCATCCCTGTTCGACCGCGACGGCGATGTCGGTCGCTTCGGCGCGAAAGGGGATGCGCCGCGTCACTAACGAGAAAAGCACCTCGCCAGCGAGGAGCAGGGGAGTCCCCAACGCGCTCGCCATCGCCGCGATGTATCGCTGCACGGCGGGCAACTGGGGCAGCGACACCTCCACCCCCAGGTCGCCGCGCGCCAGGCACAGCCCATCGGCGACGCGAGCGATCGCTGCCGCGTTGGCCACGGCCACCGCACGCTCGATCTTGGCGATGATAGGGATATGCAGGCCGCGCTGAGCCAGCTCGGCGCGCAGCGCGCTGATGTCGCTGTCATCCTCAACGTAGGAAAAGTACACGAAGTCGGGGTGCAACGTCGCCAGCGCGTCGAGGTCGGCGGCGTCCTTGGGGGTGAGCGGCGGCAATTGCAAAGCGCGGCCAGGCAGGTTGCACCCGCTGCGCTCCGGCAACGGCCCACCGACTTCAACGATGCACCGGACGGCGTCCGTCTGCGTCTCCTCCACGCGCAGGCGCAGCGCGCCGTCGTCGAGCAGGACCCGATCTCCCGCCCGCGCGATTTGGCCGAGCGTGGGACAGTTCACCGAGACCCAATCGCCATCTCCCGGCCGCTCTTCGGCGACGCCGACGGGGATCAGCGTCAGGCGTTGTCCGACCGTCAGCATGATCTGTCCACCGGGAAGCGGCCCGATGCGCAGCTTACGTCCGCGCACGTCGGCGCCGATCGCCAACGCGCGCCCGCTGACCTCAGCCGCTCGTCGCACGTGCGCGAACCAGGTCGCCAACTGCTCCGGCTGCGTGTGCGACAAGTTGATACGACAAGCTGTAGCCCCTGCAGCCAGGATCGCGTGCAGCACTGGCTCGGGCCACGAGGCGGGTCCCAGGGTGAAATGGATATCCAGGGCGCGCGCGCGATCCGTCATCAGCTATGCGACCTGGCTCGGTGTCTTGTAAGTCATCAAGATGAGCATGCGGTCCCTCTCGGTGGGCGGCCGGGTCTTCGGCCGTGATCAGGTCTTTCCAGGCAGAAAATCCTTGTACGACGCTGGGGGCGGCTTTGGGCGCTCGATCGGCATGGATTCAGCGCCGTAGCGAGCCACGATCCTCACTGGAATTGGAACGCCCGGCGCTTCTTTTCCCGCAAGGAGCTCGCCAGCGCCGGCGGAATGGCTCGCCCCGTGGGAGCCGCAACACGGCAGGAGTGTAACTGGCGGGATTCTAGCATGGAGCCTAACGCGGCGCAAGGCGTTGCTTGGGGCGCCATCCGCTGAAGCGGACGGCTGAGGCGCGGGCAACCCCGCTAGGCGGGTTGGGTTGGGCCGGGCGTCGGATTGATCCGCTGCTCGCGGTTCGCGTCTTCCACATGCCTCCAACCCCCTTCTCAGAGGGCAATCTGTGTAAGAGTCGTCACCGTACAGCCCACGCGATCATGCGACAATCTCCGCCATGGACGATCATGTTGGCTTGGGGAGATCAAGGTGCGTACCAACGAGCATCGATTCGTTTATTCGTTGCCCATTCGTTGACCTGTTTTGTCTCTCCAGAAGGAATCTCTTCCATTCATCACGCGCTTCAGGAGGAAAACATGCTGCAAGTCGGTGAGATGGCGCCAACCTTTACGCTCAAATCGGACGAAGGCAAGGAGGTCAGCCTGAGCGATTTTCGCGGTCGCAAGGTCGTGGTCTATTTCTATCCGAAAGCTGACACGCCAGGGTGCACGAAACAGGCGTGCGCGGTGCGCGACGCCTACCCGCAGATCGCGGCGCACGACGCGGTCGTGATCGGCGTCAGCCCAGACGAGCCGGCCGACCTGGTGAAGTTCCGCCAGAAGTACAACCTGCCCTTCATCCTCCTCTCCGATCCCGATCATCGCGTCGCTGAGGCGTACGGCGCCTGGGGGGAGAAGCAGATGTACGGCAAATCGTATATGGGCATCATCCGCAGCCACTTCGCCATCGACGGCGAAGGTCGGCTGACCGAGGCCAGTTACAACGTCAAGCCCGAAACGACCGCGGAACTGGCTCTTCACCTGTTTTGACAATTCACCGTCGTCGTGCTATGATCGGCAGCGGAGTCGAATGGAAGATGCAACGTGCGATCCTATCGTGTCAATCGCTTCCTATGTCGGCCCGCTGTGCTGCGGTGGCCGCTGACGCTGACCCGCGCCTGAGCTTCACCTGGCGCGGGTTTTATTTTGCTGGCTTTTATTTTTATGCCTGCTTCCCTGCAGGTCCAGCGCCCCACGCCCAGAGGAGATGATTGGTCCAGTCTAACATACGAAGAGAGAAAGGACACAGAAGAGCGTGGAGCGCAAGCCCCACGCTCTTCTGTTACTCAAAGGAGAGATATGCTCAGCGAACTCGAAGATCCTGTTACCGATTGGCTCAAGGAGGTCCCTATGCCCTGCCGCGGCGTGCGTGGCGCCACCACCGTTGAAGCGAACACGCGCGACGAGATCCTCAAGGCGACTCGCCAACTGCTGGCGTTGATGATCCGTCTCAACGGCATCGAAGCGGCTGACGTCGCCAGCGCGATCTTCACGACCACCCCCGACCTCGACGCCGAGTTCCCCGCCCTGGCTGCTCGCCAGCTCGGTTGGCTCGATGTCGCCCTGATGTGCGGACATGAGATGAATGTGCCAGGGGCGCTGCCACGCTGCATTCGCATCCTGGTGCACTGGAATACCGATCTTCCCGCTCACGCGATCCGCCATGTGTACATCAAAGGCGCCACTGCCCTGCGCCCGGATCTATCGCAGCTTCCTCCTGTCGATTGGGAAGAGCTGGAAGGGTGGATCGCTGAGCAGCTCACGAAAGCGAATGCGAGGTGATTATGGTAACCGTCGCTTTTCAAGGAGAGCGCGGCGCCTATTCCGAACAGGCGATCCGCTACAAGTTGGGGACGGAGGCGGAACCGCTTCCCTGTCGCACCTTTGAGGAGCTGTTCGCCGCCGTCGAATCGGGCCGGGCTGACCTGGCCGCCGTGCCCATCGAGAACTCGACCGCTGGCTCGATCAACCGCTCCTACGATCTGTTGCTCGATCGCGACCTCAAGGTGTGGGGCGAAGTGCTCCTGCCCGTGCGCCATGCTCTGCTGGCGCCGCCCGGCGTCACCCTCGAACAACTGAGGGAGGTGCGCTCGCACCCTCAGGCGCTTGCCCAATGCGAGCGCTACCTGACATCGCGTGGCTTGAAGGCGGTTCCCTGGTACGATACGGCTGGCAGCGCGAAGGACCTGGCCGCCGCGCCCGAGCCGGGCGTGGGCGTCATCGCCTCCGAGCTGGCCGCCGAGGTCTACGGCCTCACTGTCCTCGCCCGCGACATCCAGGACGCGTCCGACAACTCCACCCGTTTCTTCCTCGTCGGCCACAGCGAGGCGCCCCGCTGCGATCCCAGCAAGACCTCCATCGTCTTCGCTGTCGCCCACTCGCCGGGGGCGCTGTACGCCTGCCTGGGGGAGTTCGCGACGCGCGGCATCAACCTCACCAAGCTCGAATCGCGGCCGCGCCGCAATCGTCCCTGGCACTACGTCTTCTACCTCGATTTCGAGGGGCATCGCGAGGACGAACGCTGCAAGGAGGCGCTGGTGGGCCTGCTCAGCCGCGCCGCCTTCGTCAAACTGCTCGGCTCGTATCCCGCCGCAGCCCGGCCTGAGGTCGAGAACGGCGGCCAGGAAGCGCTGCTGCAGATTTAGGAGGAAATGGCCATGATTATCGTGATGAAGCAAGACGCAACCGTGAGCGAAATCGGAGCCGTCATCGCGAAAGTGCAGGAGGTCGGGCTGCATCCCCATCCGATCTATGGCGAGATGCGCACCGTGGTGGCCGTGGTGGGCGAAGAGCGGGTGGTCTCCCCGGAGATGTTCGAGCTGATGCCCGGCGTCGAGAAGACGATGCCGGTGCTCCAACCGTACAAGCTGGCCAGCCGCGAGTCGCGGCCCGAACCAACGGTCTTCCGCATCAATGGCGTGAGCATCGGCGGCGCGCAATTGGTGATGATGGCGGGGCCTTGTTCGGTCGAGAGCCGCTCGCAACTCCTGGAGACCGCCCACGCCGTCAAGGAGGCGGGCGCGCACGTCCTGCGCGGCGGCGCCTTCAAACCGCGCACCTCTCCCTATTCCTTCCAGGGCCTGGGCGAGAAGGGGTTGGAGCTGCTGGCCGAAGCGCGCGCCGAGACCGGGCTGCCCGTCATCACCGAGGTGATGACCCCCGACGCGGTGCCCATCGTCGCCCGCTACGCTGACATCCTGCAGATCGGCGCCCGCAACATGCAGAACTACGGCCTGTTGCACGCGGTCGGCGAGATCCAGAAGCCGGTCCTGCTGAAGCGCGGCATGATGTCGACGATCGAAGAACTGCTGATGTCGGCGGAGTACATCCTCAGCCACGGCAACTATCGGGTGATCCTCTGCGAACGCGGCATCCGCACCTTCGAGCAGGCGACTCGCTTCACCTTCGATCTGAACGCCGTCCCCGTGCTCAAGCATCTCTCCCATCTGCCGGTGATCGCCGATCCCAGCCATGGCACCGGACGATGGGAGCTGGTGAACGCCATGTCGCGCGCGGCCATCGCCGCCGGCGCGGATGGCCTGATCATCGAAGTGCACCCGCGGCCGGAGGAGGCCCTCTCCGACGGCGCGCAGGCCCTCAAGCCCGAACGCTTCGCCCAACTCGTGCGCGATGTGCGCCGTGTGGCCGAGGCGGTCGATCGCACGCTCTGATCCAAAGGGAGGCCTCTCCATGATCATCGTCATGCGCTCCGGCGCTTCCGCCCGCGAGGTGGGCGCAGTCGTCGACCGGATCCAACACCTGGGGTTCCGCGCTCACCTCTCGCAAGGGGAGGAGCGCACCATCATCGGGGTGATCGGCGACGAACGGCCACTGGACCCCGGCATGTTCGAGCAGATGGAAGGGGTCGAGCGTACTGTCCCGATCCTGCGCCCCTTCAAGCTGGCGAGCCGCGACTTTCATCCGAGCGATTCGGTGTTCACGGTCAACGGCGCGCGCGGCCATGTCAAGATCGGCGGATCGCAATTGTGCATCATGGCTGGCCCTTGCGCCGTGGAGAGCCGCCAACAGATCCTGGAGATCGCCCATGCCGTCAAGGAGGCGGGCGCGCACATGCTGCGCGGCGGCGCCTTCAAGCCGCGCACGTCGCCGTACGCGTTCCAGGGGCTGGGATTGCGCGGCCTGGAGCTGTTGGCAGAGGCGCGCGATGAGACCGGCCTTCCCGTCGTCACGGAGGTGATGGCGCCCGAGGCGGTGTCGATGGTGGCGCAATATGCCGATATGCTTCAGATCGGCACGCGCAACATGCAGAACTTCGCGCTGCTCCAGGCAGTGGGCAAGGCCAACGTCCCGGTTCTCCTCAAACGCGGCATGATGTCCACCATTGAGGAGCTGCTGATGTCGGCGGAGTATATCCTCGCCAATGGCAACCCGCGCGTCGTTCTCTGCGAGCGCGGCATCCGCAGTTTCGAGCGCTACACGCGCAACACGTTGGACATCAACGCCATCCCTTCGCTCAAGCAGCTCACCCATCTGCCCGTCATCGCAGATCCCAGCCAGGCGACCGGCAAGTGGGATCTGGTAGCGCCCGTCTCGCGCGCCTGCATCGCCGCCGGCGCGGATGGCCTGATCATCGAGGTGCACAGCCACCCTGAGGAAGCGTTGTCCGACCAATCGCAACAGATCCGGCCCGAGGTGTTCAGCCAGCTCATGGCCGATCTGCGCGCCCTGGCCGGGCCGTTGGGGCGGACCTTGTGACGGCGCCCGAACCCACCCCCAGCCGAGAGGGCGCGACGGCGGAGGCGACGACCGCAGGGCGTGAACTCCTCGCCGGCCGACGCGTCTGCATCATCGGCCTGGGCCTGATGGGCGGCTCGTTCGGCCTGGCGTTGCGGCAGGCGGGCGTTGTGGGCGAAGTGGTGGGGGTCGCGCGCCGCGCGGCGATCGCCGAAGAGGCCGTAGCGCGCGGCGTCGTCGACCGCGCCACCCTCGACGCGACGGCGGCCGCGGCGCAATCTGACATCGTCGTCTTGTGTACGCCGGTGCGCACGATCATCCGCCAGTTGGCTGAGCTGGGGCCGTCCCTGCGTCCAGGGACCATCGTCGCCGACATGGGCAGCACGAAGCGGGCGATCTGCCGCGCCATGGAAGAACTGCCAGCGGGCGTGCAGCCGGTGGGCGCGCACCCGATGTGCGGCAAGGAGACGGCGGGGCTGGCCGCCGCCGACCCTGACCTCTATCGCGGCAAGGCCTGGGTCGTCTGTCCCCTGGAGCGCTCATCGCCCGCAGCGGTCGCCGTCGTCGAAGCGTTGGGGCGAGCGGTCGGCGCTCGTCCGCTCCGCCTCGATCCGGCGCGGCACGATCGCTTGGTCGCCGCCATCTCACATCTCCCCTATCTCCTCGCGTGCGGTCTAGTGGCCGTCGTCGACGCGCTCGCGCAGTCTGACCCGGCTGTCTGGGATGTGGCCGCCTCCGGCTTTCGCGACACCTCGCGCCTGGCCGCGTCCGACGTCACGATGCTGCTCGACATCCTTTTTACAAATCAAGAGGCTGTCCTGGGGCTGGTCGAGGGCTTCCAGGATCGCCTGGCGGCGCTGGCCGAGCCCTTGCGCCGCGGCGATGAGGCGGCGTTGGCCGCCGAGCTGACGCGCCTGCAGCGGATACGCCAGGGCCTTTTCCGCGCGACCTGAGCGGCGGCGGCGGTCCTCGCAACAAAAATCAACGCCCCCGATGGCAAAGTCGGGGGCGTTGTCTCTGCGCGAAGACAGAGAGAGCTTTAGGAAGCCGGAGTCGGCGTAGGCGTTGCCTCACCCGCTGGCGCGGCTGGGGTAGGAGTCGCTTCGCCTTCCGGCGCGGGCGCCGTCTCACCCGCGGGCGCAGCCGGGGTGGGGGTCGGCGCAGCAGCCGGCGCGGTGCCGGCGGCAGGCACCTGGATGGCGTTCAACTGCTCCAGGGTCGGCAGGTTCAACACCTGGCCGATCCGCAAGACGTTGCAGTTGGCCAACTGGTTGAAGATGCACAGCTTTTCCCACAGCCGTGAGCTGCCATAGATGTCGGCGGCGATCAGGCTCAGGGTGTCGCCCGCCTGGACGACGTATGTCTCGCCGGGCTTGGCGGTGCGCTTGATGACGACCGGCGTCGGCGACGCTTCGGGCGCGACGGCTGCGCGCTCCTCCATAGCGGGAGTCGGCGTCTCGGCTGCGGTCGCGCCGGTGGTCCGGCCCGAATCGTCGAAGAGGGCGCCGTTCTCGACCTTGAGGGTGTAGCTGGTCGGCCCCTTGGCGTCGTTGTAGACGATCACCGTATACTTGGCCAGGCCAGCCGCTTTCACCTCAGCCGACAACTGATTGCTGGGGGCATCGGCCTCTCGGTTGCCAGCAGCGACGTTGACAGTGTGGGGGCGTTCGCCAGCGATCACGGCGCGCAGGCCAGCGTCATCGAGCACCCAGAAGTTGGCGCCCTGGTCGTAGGTCAGGGTCAGCTTCATCACGGCGTCGCGTCCGGCAGGCTCCAGCCGCAGCCAGTGCTGGTCGGATGGAGTGGCGAGGCTGCCCGTCAGCTCGGGGCCGCTGACGACGCCAGGTTGGACGATCGCAGCCGCCGGGGCGGTGGTCGTCGTCGCTGCTGTTGTCGCTATTGCTGTCGGCGTCACTGTCGGCGCGGCCGCCACGGGCGCGGCCAGCTCGGCGGTCGTCGTCACCGGCGTCGCTGGCGCCAGGGCGTCCTGCACCTGTCCGGCGTCATCGACGAGGGTGGCGTTCTCGGCCTTGAGCGTGTAGCTGGCGATGCCCTGCGACCGGTTGTAGACGATCACGACGTACTTGGACGTGCCAGCGGCCTTGATCTCGGCGCCCACCTGATTGCTCGGCGCGTTGGGGATGGGGTTGCCAGCCGCGATGTTCACAGCGCTGGGGCGCTCGCCCGCCTGAACTTGCCGGAACCCCGCTTCATCGAGCACCCAGAAGTTGACTGGCTGGGTAAACTCGAGCGTCAATTTCATGACGACATCAGGCGACATCGGCTCGAGGCCCAGATAATGCATGCTGAATTGGGTCGCCAGATCCCCCTTGACTTCGGTGGTGCGGAGCACCGTCGCCTGCGCTAGGGGGGCTTCCTCCTCGCTAGCGATCGCCAGAACTGCCATCACAGACAGCAGGAGCGTAGCCGCCAGGCTGATGGCTACGATCTGGCCTATGCGACGCTTCGACATCAGTACCTCCTTGAAAGAATGGTGATGAGATGAGTGCCGCGATCTCTGATTGCCCGCCAGGGCTTGCAGCCAGCGCTTGAACGCGACTGAGGACGATCTCTGCCTCGCGAAACCCCTTGTCGCGATTCAGCCCCCTGTTGGGAGGCCATCTCTGCTCTGGAAGTCACGCGACCGCCCATGCGACACAAGGGGCAATTATAGCGCACCGCGCAGAGGCTGTCCAGTCTGCCTGGTAGGCAACAATCAGACGGTTTCCGTGCGCTGAGCGCAACAAGAGGCCCTGTCCGCGCGACAGGGCCTCTTGGGTCCTGTGTTCCGTCCGGCGACTGGAAAGGATCGCGGCGCGATCACCGGTCGCGCAACGCGGCGACGCCGGGGAGCACGCGGCCCTCAAGAAATTCCAGGCTGGCGCCGCCGCCCGTGGAGATGTGGGTGATCTTGTCGGCCAGCCCAGCCTGCTGGATGGCAGCGACCGAGTCGCCGCCGCCGATGATGGTGGTGGCGCCGCTCAGCCCCGCCAACACCTCGGCGATCGCCGTCGTGCCCTTGGCGAACTCGGGGAACTCGAAGACCCCCATGGGGCCGTTCCAGACCACGGTCCTGGCCCCGGCCAGGCGATTGCTGAAGTGGGCGATGGTCGCTGGCCCGATGTCGAGCGCGCGCCAGCCAGCCGGCACCTGGTCGATCGGCACGACCTGATGCCGGGCGTCCGCAGCGAAGGCGTCGGCGATCACGAGGTCGACGGGCAGGAATAGCTTGCCCTCCCCTTGCTGCAGGAGGGATCTGGCTTCATCCAGGCTGCTGTCCTCGACCAGCGAGTCCCCCATGTCATAGCCCTGCGCCTTGAGGAAGGTGTTGGCCATGCCGCCGCCGATCAGGAGAGCGTCCACTTTGCCCAGCAGATTCTTGATGACGCCGATCTTGTCGGAGATCTTGGCGCCGCCCAGGATCGCGATGAACGGGCGCTCTGGGGCCTCGAGGGCCTTGCCCAGGAACTCCAGCTCTTTCTCCATGAGCAGGCCAGCGACCGCGGGCAGGAAACGGGCCACGCCTTCCGTGGAGGAGTGAGCGCGATGGGCGCTGCCGAACGCGTCGTTGACGTAGACGTCGCCCAACCTGGCCATTTGCTGCGCCAGGGTCAGATCGTTCTTCTCCTCGCCAGGATAGAAGCGGGTGTTCTCGAGCACGAGCACGTCGCCCGGCTGCAGCTCTGCTGCCATCTTCTCGACAGCTTCTCCGACGCAGTCGGGGGCCATCTTCACGGGTTTCCCCAGGAGTTCGCCCAGCCGTTCGGCGGCTGGTTTGAGGCTGAACTTGGGGTCCGGGCCGCCTTTGGGACGCCCCAGGTGGGACATCAGGATCAACTTGCCGCCGCCGTCGATCAGGGCCTGCAAGGTGGGCAGCGCCGCGCGAATGCGGGTGTCATCCGTGACCTTGCCGTCTTTGATCGGGACGTTGAAGTCGACGCGCACCAGCACGCGCTTGTTGCGCACGTCGATGTCGCGGATCGTCTGCTTGTTCATGGCGTCCTCCTCGCGAAACGGGGGGCGCTCCGCGCGAACGCTGGCCGCCCCCCGTTGTCTTCCCCTATCGCTTACAGCTTGCTGGCAATGAGGTTGGCCAGATCCGCCGTACGCACGCTGTAGCCCCACTCGTTGTCGTACCACGCCACGACCTTGACAAAGTCGCTCTTGTCCTTGCCCAACACCGAGGTGAAGGGAAGATCGACGGACGATGAATGGGGGTCGCCCTTGAAGTCGATGGAGACGAGCGGCTCGTCGACGGCGGCCAGGATGCCCTTGAGCGGGCCAGCGGCGGCGTCGCGGAAGGCCTGACGCAGCTCCTCCGTCGTCGTCGGCGTCGCGATCTGCGCCGTGAAGTCGACTACGGAGACGGTCGAGGTGGGCACGCGCAGCGCATAGCCGTCGAACTTGCCCTTCAGATCCGGGATGACCAGGGCCACGGCTTTGGCCGCGCCGGTCGTCGTCGGGATGATGCTCAACGCGGCGGCGCGGGCGCGGCGCAGGTCACTGTGCGGCAAGTCGAGGATGCGCTGGTCGTTGGTGTAGGCGTGGATCGTCGTCATCAGGCCACGCAGGATCGTGAACTTGTCATGGACGACCTTAGCCGCTGGCGCCAGACAGTTGGTCGTGCAGGACGCGTTCGAGATGACATGGTGGTTGGCCGGGTCGTACTTATCGTCGTTGACCCCCATGACGATCGTGATGTCCTCGCCCTCAGCCGGCGCGGAGATGATGACCTTCTTGGCGCCCCCGCGCGTGATGTGGTTCTCGGCGCCCTGGACGACCTTGCCCTTCTTGTTGACGCCGTCCTTCTTGACGGTGAAGAGGCCCGTCGACTCGATCACGATCTCGACGCCGAGGTCGCCCCAGGGGATCTTGCCCGGGTCGGTTTCCTTGAAGCATTTGATCGTCTGCCCATCGACGATCAGGGCGTCCCCAGCGACCTCAACCGTGCCATTGAAGCGGCCGTAGTTGGAATCGTACTTGAGCAGGTGCGCCATGGTGGGCAAATCGCCGATGTCGTTGAACGCGACCACCTCGAGCTTGCCTGAATAGTAGTCGCGGATGGCCTTGAAGACCTGGCGGCCGATGCGGCCGAATCCGTTGATGCCGACTTTGACTGCCATTGCGAAACCCTCCTTAGAAATACGATCGGACTGCTACAGAGATAGGCAAAGGAGGACGAACAACCCCCGCGATCGTCTCCATTGCTGGCGTGAAATTGAGATCTTCAGTCACTCCTGACTGCGCCGGCTGACCTCTTGCTCATAGAGGGCCAGCAGGCGGCGGGCCAATTTGTCCGGCGCATGTCGCCAGGGCTGCTCGCGGTCGACCAGGTCGTCGGTGATCACGCGATAGCCGCTCTGGCGAGCCACTTCTGGCGACGGCGGCGTCACCCAGCGCACCCCATCGCCCGGCGGCTGGGGCGCGGGGAAAGCGTCGTTGGCCAACACCAGCGAAAAAATGTCGTCGCCGATGTGAGCCTGCAAGGCGCGCACGTGTTCCTGCACGCCGAAGCCGTCTGTCTCGCCGCGCTGCGTGGCGACATTGCAGATGTACACCTTGACCCCAGGCGCCGCGCGCACCGCCGCCGCGATGTCGGGCACGAGCAGATTGGGCAGCACGCTGGTGAACAGGCTGCCCGGCCCGGCCACGATCAGATCAGCCTCCAGGATCGCACGCACGGCCTCTGGATAGGCGGGCGGATTCTCTGGCTGCAGGAACACCCGCTCGATCACGCGGCCGTGAGCGACGGTGGGGATGAGCGATTCGCCGTGCACGCGCTGCCAGCGTGGTTCGCCGCCTGGTCCCTCCTCGCGCACCTCGGCGCCGAGGACCAGCGTCTTGAGCGTGGCGGGCAGGACGCGCCCACGGATCGCCAGCACTCGACTGCTCTCCGCCAACGCCTGATCGAACCCACCGGTGACTGCAGCCATCGCGGCCAGAAAGAGATTGCCGAAGCTATGTCCGGTGAGGCCCTGACCGCCGCCGAAGCGATATTGCAGGAGACGGGTGATCAACGCTTCGTCATCAGCCAGCGCCGCGATGCAGTTGCGAAAGTCGCCAGGAGGCGGCAGGTTCAGTTCCTGGCGCAGTCGGCCGGAGCTGCCCCCATCGTCGGCCACGGTCACGATCGCGGTGATGTTGTCAGTGTAGGCCTTGAGGCCGCGCAACAACGTGGCCAGGCCGTTGCCGCCCCCGAGCGCCACCACCTTCGGCCCGCCATGACGCCGCCGGTGCTCGTAGACCACGTCGACGACGTGCGGCTGGTTGGACTGGACAAACGCCGCCAGCAACGACCGGCTCAACTGCACGATCGCCGTAGCGGTCGCGCCCGTCCCTGCCAGCATCCATAGGGCGGCTACGAGCGTCGCCGGCGCGCCGGCGACGGTCCATTTGTTAAAGAACTGCACGACACACTGATGCGAGACCAGATCAAACAATGTGGCCAGCCCAATGCTGAGCATGGCCACACCTAGAATGAGAAAGGCGATCCAGCGTTTAATCTGAAGGCCAGGGTAGAGCCACTTCCAGTAGGCTGTAGTGTGCGCAAACAACCCTCGGCGCATGCCGGTAGCCCCTCCCTGCGGCTGGATTATAGCGTAAGTCCCAGGCCAAGTCAAAGCATCTTGCTGCAGGGGGATCTACATCCATGTGTGGCCGTACCGCAATCCTCCGGATTGCGCTGCGCTCCACAATCCAGAGGATTGTGATACGCTCGTGCGCTCGGGCGCACCCCAACGACTTTGATGAGCGCTGGCGGCAGGCCTATCACTCGCCGCCAAACTGAAACGCCCCCTGGCGATCCTCACGCAAGCATATCCGCTCCCTCCATGCTATACTGTGGCGCGCACGTACGACGCGAGCAGATCATGCAGCGGGAGGCGATCGATCGATGGATGCTCTGCTGGAATGGGGGATTCGCGTGATCCTGGCGCTCCAGAGCGCGCCGGGAATGGCCGGTGTGATGCACGCCTTCACCTTCGGGGGAAACGAAGAGTTCTTTTTGTTCATCTTGCCTGTCGTGTACTGGTGCGTGGACGCGAGCCTGGGGATGCGCGCGGCGATCTTGCTGGTCGCCTCGAATAACCTGAACGCCTTGTTCAAGCTCGCCTTCCACGCGCCGCGCCCTTACTGGATCGATCTGCGCGTGGCCGCCCTGAGCTGCGAATCCAGCTACGGCATCCCCTCGGGACACGCCATGAACGCGACCACCATCTGGGGCTTTCTGGCGAGCCGCATCGGCAAGCCCTGGGCATGGGCGGGCGCGGCGCTGCTGGTCTTCCTGATCTCGCTCTCGCGCCTCTATCTGGGCGTGCATTTCCCCACCGACGTGCTGGCTGGCTGGGTGTTGGGAGGGGTGTTGCTGGCCGCGTTTCTCGCCTTCGAGCCGCCGGTGACCGCCTGGCTGCAAGGCCTGACGATCGGCAGGCAATTGGCCCTGGTCTGCGCGCTGTCGCTGATCTACTGGGCGCTCTTCGGCGGCCTCCTGGCCGCGATCGGCGCGACGCCCGATCCGCCGCTTTGGGAGCAGAACGCGGCGCGGGCCGCTCCGCCGGAGGCTGGCCAGCCCGCGATCGACCCGCGTAACCCCACGGGCGGCGCGACCGGCGCCGGGATGGTCCTGGGGCTGGGCGCGGCGGCCGTCTGCGCCCATTGGCGGCCGACGCGCTTTCAGACGAAAGGCCCGCTCTGGCGACAGGGCGCGCGCATCGTGATCGGCCTGGCGGGCGTTCTCATTTTCTGGTTGGGCATCAAGCTGGTAACCCCCGCGCAACCCTTCGCTCTGGCCATGATGGTCCGCTACGTGCGATACGCGCTCGTTCTCTTCTGGGTACTCTATCTTGCCCCCTGGACGTTCGTCAAGCTGCGATTGTAGCCGGATTGTCGCCTTGAACAGCACGGCCACCTGTCTGTCTTCGCTGCGCCCTGGATGTTCGTCAAACCGCGACTGTAGCCAGATTGTCGCCCCTGCCAACCTGACGTACAATCTCAGCCATTCTGTGATCAGGGAGGGAAAAAGGTCTACGCGCTATGTCCCAATCAACGGGTGGTGAACAGCCGCGCACGTGCCGGATCGTCTTTCAGCCTGCCGGACGCCAGGGGACGGCGCCCGCGGGCATCAGCATCCTGGAAGCCGCGCGTTCGTTGGGGGTCGAGATCGAGTCGATCTGCGGCGGACGTCAGACCTGCGGCAAGTGCCGCGTGATCGTCGAGGAAGGATCGTTCGCGAAGCTCGGCATCCGTTCCAGCCTGGAGCATACCTCCCCCCCTTCTGACCGCGAGATGCGCTACGCTGAGCGCAAGGGCCTCGATCTGGCCCATGGCCATCGTCTGTCTTGCTCCGCCCTCGTGCAGGGGGATCTGTTGATCACGGTGCCGGAGGAGAGCCAGGGGCGCAAGCAAGTGATCCGCAAGGCCGCGCGCGAGATGCACATCGAGCTGGACCCGGCCGTCCGCCTTTGCTACGTCGAAGTCGAACCCCCGACCCTGGAGCGCCCCTTCGGCGAGTGGGAACGTGTGCAGGCCGAGTTGGGCAATCGCTTTGGATTGCACGACCTGCGCATCGACCTGTTCGCGCTGCGCGACTTGCAGAAGGCGCTGCGCAAAGGCCAGCGCGGCGTCACCTGCACCGTCTGGCAAGAGCGCGAGGTGATCCGCGTTCAGCCTGGTTATCATGAGGATGTCTATGGCCTGGCCGTCGATGTGGGCACGACGACGGTGGCCGCCTATCTTTGCGACCTGCGCCTGGGGACCGTGTTGGCTTCCGAGGCGATGATGAATCCCCAGGTCACCTATGGCGAGGATCTGATGTCGCGCGTCTCCTACGCCATGAGCGAGCAAGACGGCCTGGAGCGCATGAACAAAGCGGTCTATGCGGGCCTGAACGATCTGGCCGCCCGCGCCGCGCGCGCCGCGGGCATCGCAGCGCAGGACATCACGGAGATCGTCCTCGTCGGCAATACGGTCATGCACCACATCCTGTTAGGGATCGATCCCTCGGAGCTGGGAGGGGTGCCCTTCCCGACGGCGTTGCACGGCCCGTGCGATTACAAAGCGCGCGATCTGGGGTTGACGCTGGCGCCGGGGGCTATGGCGCACATCCTGCCGGTCGAAGCGGGGTACGTCGGCGCCGACAACGTGGGGGTGATCCTGGCCGAGGAGCCGCACCGTGTGTCGCCAGACGAGATCGTCCTGATCATCGACGTGGGCACGAACGGCGAGTTGCTGTTGGGCAACTCGGAGCACCTGCTATGCTGTTCCAGCCCGACCGGGCCGGCCTTCGAGGGCGCGCAGATCGTCCATGGCATGCGCGCGGCGCCGGGGGCCATCGAGCGCGTGCGCATCGACCCGGCCACCCTTGAGGTGCGGTTCCGCGTGATCGGCGAGCCGCGCTGGAACGATGAGTGGACGGAGGAGGCGCCCCCAGCCGAGAGGGCGCGCGGCATTTGCGGCTCCGGCATCATCGAGGCGGTGGCCGAATTGTTCAAGGCGGGCGTCATCGACCGCAGCGGCCGTTTCGTCCAGGAGTGCCCGTCGCCCCGCTTCCGGCGCGAGGGCAGCCTGGCCTCCTTTGTGCTGGCGTGGCCGCACGAGACCAGCACCGGCCAGGAGGTGGCGCTGCACACCGACGACGTGCGCGCGATCCAGTTGGCGAAGGCGGCTCTCTACTCCAGCGCCAGCATCCTCATACGCCGTCGCGGCGTCCGTCAGGTCGATCGCATCATCCTGGCGGGCGCCTTCGGCAGCTACATCGACCCGGAGCATGCCATGGTGCTGGGGATGCTCCCTGACTGCGATCTGAGTCGCGTCTACGCTGTCGGCAACGCCGCCGGCGACGGCGCGCGCATCGCGTTGCTCAATCGCGGCAAGCGTCTGGAAGCGGCGCGAGTGGCGCGCCAGGTGGAGTTCGTGGAAACGGCGGCGGAACCCGACTTCCAGGACCAGTTCATGACGGCGATCTATATCCCGCATATGTTCGACGAGTTCCCACACCTGGAGCCGATCCTGGCCGCGGCGCAGGCCGCGCGTGGCCAACAGGCCGGCTCCCAGCCTTGACGATTAGGGAGTTCCCCTGATCGGAGGTTCTCATGGATTGTCGTGACGTCCTTCGTTCGCAGTTCCGCGCTGCGCTCGCGATGCTCGAGCAAGCCATCGAGCATTGTCCCGCGCCGCTCTGGAACGATCCCAGCGATAAAGTCCCGTTCTGGCGCATCGCCTATCATACGCTGTTCTATACCCATCTCTACCTGCAGGACTCCGTAGAAGCATTCACGCCATGGTCGGGCCATCGCGAGCACTATCAGTTTCTTGGCCCATTGCCCTGGCCGCCGCACGCCCTGCCTGCTATTGGCGAACCCTACACGGTGGAGGATCTCCGCGCTTACTTGAGCTTCTGCCGGCAGCAGATTGAAGAACGGATCGGTCGGGGCGATCTCGACGCCGCGTCGGGGTTCCCCTGGCTGCCGATGAACAAATTGGAGTTGCTGCTTTATACCCTCCGCCACCTGCAGCAACATACAGGCGAGTTGATGGAACGACTGGGGACGCGCGCGGCCATCGACGTCGATTGGATCTCCGCGCAACATGATGCCTAGCGGCAGATGAAGGAGCGCACAGTATGCCCAGAATCTCATACGCTGGCCGCAACCGGCAGACGGTCAACTATCTCAAGACCATCTACTTTGACTATCCTGAATGGACGCCCTGCCACGTCTCGCTGATGCCGGCGACATGGATGAAATACCGTGAGGCGCTGGAGGAGGTCGTCCTTGCTCATCCCAGGATCTTTCCGGGGTATGTCAAAGGCTCGCGTGACTTCGATCGCATCGATTTTCCCCTCTACGAACGCGGGCAGCATGTGGATTGTTGGGGCACGGTGTGGGAGAACATCGAGCGTGGCCTCGATAGTATGCCGGTCAGTTACCCGCTGGAGGATTGGGCCGCGCTCGAACATTATCGCTGGCCCGACCCCCTCAAGGACGATGTCTTCGGCCCCCGCCCCGATTGGGAGGAGGTGCGCCGCGCGATGGCGCGTGCCAAGGCCCAGGGCGGGCTGGCCTGGGGCGGCGGGTTGCAGCATGGCTTCATGTACATGCGCCTGTTCTATCTGCGCGGCTTCGAGAACCTGATGACCGACCTGGCTACAGAAGACCCGCGCCTGTGGCAGATCATCGAGCGTGTCGAGGCGTACAATCGCGCCGTGATCGACAAGTACCTCGAGTTGGGCGCCGAGATCATCGGCCTGGGCGACGACCTTGGCATGCAGGCGTCGTTGCCGATGAGCCCGGCCATGTGGCGCAAGTTCATCAAGCCTTCGTATGACCGCATATTGCAGCCATGCCGCGCCGCAGAGGTGCCCGTCTCGCTGCACACGGACGGCCATATCCTGGAGATCATCCCCGATCTGATCGAGGTCGGGGTGACGGTGCTCAACCCCCAGATCCGCGCCAATGGCCTCGCGGGGTTGGTGGAGATGGCCAGGGGCAAGGTGGCGTTGGTCCAGGACCTTGACCGCCAGCTTTTCCCGTTCGCGACGCCTGCTGAGATCGAAGAACATATCGGCGCGGTGTTCGAGGCGCTGTATCTGTCGCAGGGCGGCCTGATCCTTTCGGCGGAAGCCGAGCCAGACGTGCCGCTCGAGAACATCGACGCCATTTGCACGATCCTGGAGAAGATCTGTCGTCCGCCTCTGCTCGACCCGGCATGACCGAATCTGACGCCTTCGCCTTTAGCTTCCTGGAAGCGGCCGCCCTGGAGCGAGCCTTGCGCGTGGCGCTCGCCATGCGAGGGTTAGCGGTTCCGGTGTTCGGCGCCGTCCTTCCGGCCGTGATGGCGACGTTCGGTCTGAGCAACGCTCAGGCCAGCTTGTTGCCAGCAGTGGGCAGCCTGGGAGCCGTGGTCGCTGCCCTGAGCAGCGGTCCTCTCTCGGCGCGTCTCAAGCTGCGGACCATGGCGCTGTGGCTGGCTGGCGTGCTCGCGGCGGCGGCGTTGATTCTGGCGGGCGCGCCGACGTGGACGTTCTTCGTGGTGGGCGCCTTCTGGTTGAACTGGGGCGCTGGCGGCATCGTGACGTTGAGCAGCATGTTACTGGCCCTGGCCTTCCGAGGGCGCAGCGGACGGGCTTTCAATCGCGCCTTCCTGTTCATCGGCGTTGGCTCGCTGGCCAGCCCCTTGCTGGTGGGAGCAACCCTCGCCGTCGCCGGCTCATGGCGCTGGACGTTTGTCGTCATGAGCGCAGCGTATGCGGTTTTGATTTTCATTTTCTGGAACGCTCCCTATCCGCCCAACGAGCAGACGGCAACAGCAGCGAGCGATCTTCGCCCCTGGTGGCGGCGGCGGCCGCTGATCCTGTGCGCTGCGGCGCTCGCCTGTTACGTGGGGGCGGAAGCCAGCCTGACCACCTGGGCAGCGCGCTTCCTCAATGCCGAGCGGGGGATGTCGACGCCGCTGGCCGCCAGCGCCGTCTCCTTGTTCTGGGGCGGCATGATCGGTGGGCGTTACACCTTCAGCCGTTGGGTGCGCGCGGGCCGCGAGAAAGCGATGGTGGCGCTGGCCAGCGGCGTCGGCGTCGGCGCGACGCTGGTTTTCTTGGGGGCGCCGGGCGGGGCGCTGTCGATCGGCGTTTTAGGGATCAGCGGGCTGGCCTTCGGCGGCGTGTGGCCGACGGTGATGAGTTATGCCGCGACGCGCGCGGTGGGAGCCACCGGCGCTGTATCGGGGCTGCTCGTCACTCTGGGCTTCCTCGGCGGGCTGCTCTTCCCGGCCTGGATTGGCGTCTTGTCGGCGTGGATCGGGCTGGGCGCTGCGCTCCGCTGGGCCGTGGCTGTCTTCGCTCTGGCAGCCGGGCTTTTCGCTCTGGCCTGAGAGGGACTGGCGTGCGTGTCGTGATGGTCTCCAAGGCGCTGCTCCCCGCAGCCTATCGTGGCAAACTGGCAGCCCTGGCGCAGCAACCTGATCTCGACCTGATCGCGATCGTGCCTCCAGTCTGGCGCGATCAACGCGGCGTCGTGCGCCTGGAAGCAGGGCCAACCCCAGGTTATCGTCTCGTCGTGACCCCTATTGTCTTCAACGGGCGCTATCACTGGTACTTCTATCCTCAGTTAGGGCGCCTGCTCACCGAACTGCGGCCGGACATCGTTCATGTCGATGAGGAGCCGTACAACCTGGCTGGCTGGCAGGCGATGCGCCTGGCGGATCGTGTGGGGGCGCGCGCCTGTTTCTTCGCCTGGCAAAACTTGCGGCGCGCCTATCCGCCCCCTTTCTGCTGGTTCGAGCGCGATTGTTACCGTCTGGCGGGCCACGCCATCGCAGGCAGCCAGGAGGCTGCGCAGGTCCTGCGCGCGAAGGGGTACGGCGGCCCGCTGAGCGTCATCCCCCAGTTCGGCGTCGATCCTGACCAGTTCGCGCCGGGGACGCCAGCGCCCGTCCCTCCCTTCGTCATCGGCTACGCGGGGGGCCTGATCGCCGAGAAGGGGATCGAGACGTTGATCAAGGCGGCGGCTGGACTGAGCGGCGAGTGGGAACTGCGGCTGGCAGGAGAAGGGGCGGCGCGCGTGCGGCTGCAACGGTTAGCTGTTGCGTTGGGAGTGGCCGATCGGGTCGTTTTCCTGTCGCGGCTGCCTTCAACGGCGATGCCCGACTTCTATCGGGGCCTGCATGCCTTCGTCTTGCCCTCGCTGGCGCGGCCGAACTGGAAGGAGCAATTCGGCCGCGTGCTCATCGAGGCGATGGGATGCGCGATCCCTGTGATCGGCTCAGACTGCGGCGAGGCGCCGCATGTCATCGGCGAGGCAGGCCTGCTCTTCGCGATGGGCGACGACCGCCAGCTTCGAGCGCTGCTATTGCGCCTGCAGGCAGACCCAGCCCTGCGGCGCGAGTTGGGCGAGCGCGGCCGCCAGCGCGTCCTGGAACGTTATACCCACGCGGCGATCGCTCAGGCGACGTTCGCCGTCTACGCTGCGCTGTACGCCGGGCCTGCCAGTGGCCGCGCGTAGTGCGAGATGGCGTCGTGCGCCACGGGAGCCGATGACGCCCGCGCTGGCAGCCAGCCAACTGGGGGCGCGTCCCTGGTTGGGCGCAAACGTAGGACAATTGCGCGGTTTGTAACGTCTTTGGCGAGAGGGCATGTGGTATAATGGTCGCGTGAGCTTGCAGCCGCCCTCTATCCATGTGGGCCTTAGTGCGCATTTGCTCTCGACGCGCCCATCGTATCGCAGCGCCGGGATCAATCGCTACATTCAGCAGTTGTTGGGTGCTCTGCCGCAGGCGGCGCCGACGTGGCGGTTGACAGCGTTTATCGGAGATTCGCGCTTCGTCCCGCCGGCGGGCCTGACGGTGCGCTGCTCGCGCTGGCCTACAGCGAATCCCTGGGCGCGCATCGTGTGGGAACAGGTTGTGCAGCCATGGGCGGCCTGGCGCGAGCGGCTCGATCTGCTGCACGCTCTGGCGTATGTGGTGCCCGTCGTCGCACCCTGTCCCACCGTAGTCACCGTGCACGATCTGAGCTTCGTGCGCTATCCGCGAGCGTTTCGGCCGCTCAATCGGCTTTATCTGGCGCACCTGACGAAACGTAGCGTTGGGCGCGCTCGGCGCGTGTTGGCCGATTCGTATAGCACGCGCGATGACCTGGTTCAGTATTGGCAGGTGCCCGCGACGCGCATCTCGGTCGTCCACGCGGCGGTGGAGGCGGAGTATCATCCGCTTCCTGAGCGAGAGGTCGAGGAGCGACGACGACGGCGGCGGTTGCCGGCGCGTTTCGTCCTCTATCTGGGCACGTTGGAGCCGCGCAAGAACGTGACGGCGGCGGTAGAGGCTTTCGCCCGTTGGGCGGCGCGCAGCCGCGATCGGGAGACCTGGCTGGTGATCGCTGGCGCGCGCGGGTGGTATTACCAGCAGATTTTCGCCAGAGTGGAGGCGCTGGGGCTGGCCGATCGGGTCCTGTTCCCGGGATTTGTGCCAGCCGCCGAGTTGCCCGACTGGTATCGAGCGGCGACCCTCTTCATCTACCCTTCGCTTTACGAGGGATTCGGATTGCCTCCTCTGGAGGCGATGGCCTGTGGGACTCCTGTGATCACATCAAATACTTCTTCCTTGCCAGAAGTGGTCGGCGACGCGGCCCTTCTGGTCGACCCCTACGACGTGGAAGCGATCGCCGAGGCTATGGCGCGCTTGCTGGCGGATGCTGAGTTGCGCCAGCGGTTGCGTGAAGCGGGATTGGCCCGCGCGCGCCTCTTCTCCTGGGAGCGGACCGCACGTGAGACTGTCGCCGCCTATCGCCTGGCTCTGGGACAGGACGCGATTGACGAGTAGACGGCTCTATCACTGGCTGAGTTGGCTGTTCGTCGTCACGGATGCTGTCCTGATTAACGTTGCCTTCGTGTTGGCGTACTGGATCCGTTACGATCTTCAATGGTTCCGCTCTGTCGATCCCGCTTTTAATACTTCGTACCGCGCCTATATCCCCTTTGCGGCGTTGCTGACGCTGCTGCTTTTGCTCTCATTTTGGCTCGGCGGGGTGTACGCGCCGCGCCGAGGGGGCGGCTGGCTGGATGAGATGTACGCCATCCTTAATGGGACGGCCTCGGGCATCGTGATCCTCGTCGTCGTCACCTTCTTCTACCGCCCGCTCTTCTATTCTCGTCTGATCTTCCTCTATGCAGCGATCTTGATCCCTGTCATCCTAGGGTTCACGCGCGGCCTCAAAGCGATCATCCTGGCGCGCCTGCGCCGGCGCGGGATCGGAGTCGATCGCGTCCTGATCGTCGGCGCCGGGGAGACGGGGCGCACCGTGTTGCGCCATCTGGTGGCGCAGCCGGAGTATGGCTATCGTGTGCTCGGCTTCGTCGACGACGATCCCGAGAAGGGCCAGACCGACATCGGCCCCTTCAAAGCGTTGGGCAACATCGACAAATTGCCGCGCATCCTGGCCGATCAGCAGGTAGATGAGGTCATCGTCGCCTTGCCGTGGCAGCACCATCGGCGGATCGCGCGCGTGATCAGCGACGCCAGCCGCGCTGGTGTGCGCGCGCGGGTGGTGCCTGACCTGCTCCAGCTCAGCCTCAATCGCGTGCACATCGATCAGGTGGCTGGCATCCCGTTGCTGGGCGTGCGTGAGACGACCCTCACCGGCTGGAATCTGGCCTTCAAGCGTCTGATGGACTTGTTGGTCGCCGGCGCCGCGTTGCTCATTCTGGCCCCGCTGATGCTTCTCATCGCGCTCGCGATCCGGCTCGATTCCCCCGGCCCCATCTTCTTCCGTCAGCAGCGGGTGGGGCGCAGCGGCAAATTGTTTACCGTCTATAAGTTTCGCTCCATGATCGAGAACGCCGAAGAGGTGCGCCCCTATCTGGACGCGCTGAACGAGGTCGAGGGGCCGATGTTCAAGATGAAAGAGGACCCGCGCCGGACGCGGGTGGGGCGCATCCTGCGACGCACCAGCCTCGACGAGTTGCCGCAATTGATCAATGTGCTGCGTGGGGAGATGAGCCTGGTCGGCCCGCGGCCGGCGTTGCCCAGCGAGGTCGCCCAATATCAGGAATGGCACAAGAAGCGGCTCGAAGTATCGCCGGGGATCACGGGCCTGTGGCAGGTCAGCGGACGCAATCGCCTCACGTTCGATGAGATGGCGCTGCTCGACATCTACTACGTTGAGAACTGGTCGCCGTTGCTCGATTTGCGCATCATGTTCAAGACTGTCCCTACCATCCTGATCGGAGAAGGCGCATACTGATATGGCCGGGAACCATGTACTGTCGCCAGCGGATCAGACGGCTTGCATCGACTTCCTGCGCGATCTGGTGCGCATCCCCAGCCCTTCGGCGCAAGAGGGGGCCGTGGCGCAGCGGCTGGCAGAGGAGATGGCCCGCGTGGGGTTTGCCGAGGTGCGCATCGATCGTGTGGGCAACGTGATCGGGCGCCTGGGCGTCGGGCCGGCGGAGCGCCGGCTCGTCTTCGATGGGCACATGGACCATGTAGGGGTGAGCGATCGCGCCGCCTGGCGGCATGATCCGTTCGCGGCGGAGATCGAGGATGGCATGTTGTACGGGCGCGCCGCGGTCGATATGAAAGGGGCGCTGGCGGCGATGGTCTACGGCGCCAAGCTGCTGCGCGACGCCGACGTGGCGCTGCCAGGAGAAGTCTATGTCGTCGGCGTAGTCCAGGAGGAGCCAGCCGAGGGCGCGGCGATGCGGTGGCTTACGGAAGAGGAAGGGCTGCGGCCCGACTATGTTGTGTTGGGCGAGCCGACCAACCTGCAGATCAGCCGCGGCCAGCGCGGTCGCCTCGAGATGCGCGTGGTCACGCACGGGCGCGCCTGCCACGCCTCGCGGCCGGGCCTGGGAGAGAACGCGATCTACTCTGCGATGCGCCTGGTCTTCGGCGTCGAACTGTTGGCGAGCCAGTTGGCGATCAATGATCAAACGCTGGGCAGCGGCTCGATCGCCGTAACGCAGATCGAGAGCAGCGCCGGCAGCCGCAACGTGATCCCCGATCGCTGCGAGTTCGTCATCGACCGGCGGCTGACGCTGGGCGAGACGGAGGCGCGCGCCCTGGCCGAGGTCCAGCAGGTGATCCTGCGCGAGGGCGTGCGCGCGGACGTATGGGTGCCCGAGTTCGCCATCACCAGCTATACGGGGCAGGTGTTGCGCGGCCGCGAGGTGTACCCCGCGTGGCTGATGCCCGAAGAGCACCCGCTCATCAAAGCCGCCCTGCGCGCGGCTGAACGGGCGCTCGGCGCGCGCCCACGGCTGGGGACCTGGGCCTTTTCGACCGACGGCGTCTACACGATGGGAGAGGCTGGCATCCCGACGATCGGCTTCGGCCCGGGGGATGAACGGCTGGCCCATACCGCGGATGAATGTGTTGCTCTGGACGATGTGCTGCGTGCGGCGCATGTCTATGCCCGCATGGCGCAAGAGATCCTGACGTTGCCGTGAGAGGTGTTGATCGACTGGCAGTGAGTGGGTTGCGTCGACGCGAAAGGGAAGATCGCCTTGAACCGACCAGAGTTGATGCAGTTGCCTAGACCCCTGAAGGTCTTGCTCCTGATCTCCGACACAGGAGGAGGGCATCGCAGCGCGGCCCAGGCCCTGGCCGAGGGGCTGCACGCGCGACTGGGAGATCGCGTGCAACCTGTGATCGTCGATTTGATCACCGATCACACCTTCTGGCCTTTGAATCAGATTCGCTACACCTATCGGCCGATGGTCAACGACGCCCTCTGGCTGTGGCGCGCCATCTGGCGACTGGGCGAGCGTCCGCTGGTCGTCGGCGCGATCGGCCCGGTCTTCGCGCCGCTGACCTATCGTCCGATCAGCGCTTACTTCCGCCAGCAGAACCCCGACCTGGTCGTCACGGTGCATCCTCTGATCAACCATGCAGCGTTGCGCATTTTGCGACGGGCTGGGTTGCGCGTCCCCTTCGCCACCGTCGTCACCGATCTGGTGACGGCGCCGATCGCCTGGTTCAACCCGCAGGCGGACCTGTGTTGTGTGCCGACCGAGGCGGCCCGCCAGCGCGCGTTACGACATCGCATGCCGCCCCACAAGGTGGTCGTGACGGGGATGCCGGTGAGCCTCAAATTCAACGTGCCCGAGGTCAGCCCCGAGCAACGCGTCGCCATGCGTCGCCAGCTTGGGTTGCGCCCCGATTTGCCCACGGTGCTCATCGTCAGCGGAGGCGAGGGCATGGGGCCAGTCGAAGCGGTCGCGGTCGCGGTGGCCGAGCGGCTGGCGGGGACAACCCTGCGATCAGCGCCGCAGGGCCAGGTCGTAGTGATCTGTGGGCGCAACCAGGATCTGCAACGGCGGTTAGCGGCGCGCGCCTGGCCGACGCCGACCGCGGTCCAGGGGTTCGTCACCAACATGCCGGATTGGATGATGGCCTCGGATTGCATCGTGACCAAGGCGGGGCCGGGCACGATCACCGAAGCGTTGATCATGGGCCTCCCGCTCGTGCTCAGCGGCTTCATCCCAGGCCAGGAGACGGGCAACGTCCCCTATGTGGTCGACAACCGCGTGGGGGCCTATGCTGAGGATCCTGCGCAGATCGCGCGCATCGTTGCAGAGTGGCTACAGCCCGGCAACGAGGAGCTGGCAAGAATGAAGGCGCGCGCGCGGGCGCTGGTTCGTCCCGACGCGAGCCTGGTGATCGCGGATCATCTCCTGAACCTGATCTCGACGACCGAGGGCAGCGCGAGCGCCGCGCGCAAGCCGCGCGCCTTGCCGCTGCACGAACGAGTACGTTCGATCGTCGGGAGTGGCGCAGGCGATTGGAGATCGTAACAATAGCGACGGAAGAGGAGGGAATCCTCAATGCTCGAAGTCGTCCATCTGCGCTGCGAGTACAGCGCAAACCCCATTGGCATCGATGTCCGCGCCCCACGGCTCAGCTGGCAGATGCGCAGCGAGCGACGCGGCGCACGGCAGGCGGCGTATCAGGTTCGCGTCGCTGCGGATCTGGCAGACCTGGTCGCCGGCCGCGCGCTGCTGTGGGACACCGGCCGGGTGGCATCGGATGCTTCCATCCATGTGCCATATGGCGGCCCCGCGCTGCATTCGGGTCAGCGCTGCTTCTGGCAGGTGCGCATCTGGGACGACCGTGGAGACGCCTCCGCCTGGAGCGAGCCAGCCTTTTGGGAGATGGGGCTGTTGGAGATCAGCGACTGGCAGGCGCAGTGGATCACCCCGGATTGGGACGAAGATCCACTGCAGTCGCAGCCGGTCCCCCTGCTCCGCCGCGTGTTCCGGCTAGATGGGCCGGTCCGTTCGGCGCGCGTGTACGTCACCAGTCTGGGGCTGTATGAGCTGCATCTCAATGGCCAGCGCGTGGGCGATGCGCTGCTCACGCCGGGCTGGACCAGTTACGATCATCGTCTGCAGTATCAGACCTACGATGTGACCGCGCTGCTGCGCGAGGGAGACAACGCGATCGGGGCGCTGCTTGCCGACGGCTGGTACCGCGGCTGGCTCGGCTTCGAGGGCAATCGCGCCACGTGGGGTGAGCGGCTGGCGCTCTTGTTGCAGCTTCAAGTGACCTACGCTGATGGTCGCACCGCCCTCATCACCAGCGACGCCCAATGGCGCACAACCACCGGCCCCATCCGTATGGCGGACCTCTACAACGGCGAGACGTATGACGCTCGCCTGGAGTTGGACGGCTGGGCAGAACCTTCCTACGACGATCGGGCCTGGCAGGGGGTGCGCCTGCTCGAACACGGTAAACAGATGCTGGTGGCGCAGGTCGGCCCGGTCGTCAAACGCCAGGAGGAGATCGTTCCCATCCAGATTCTCCACACGCCGGCCGGGGAGACGGTGTTCGACTTCGGCCAGAACATGGTAGGTTGGGTGCGGCTGCGCGTCCAGGGGCCGCGGGGAACGACCCTCACGCTGCGCCATGCCGAGGTGCTCGACCAACAGGGCAACCTCTACACGGCCAACCTGCGCAACGCCAAACAGACGGTGCAGTACACGCTGCGAGGCGATGGCCTGGAGACCTACGAGCCGCGCTTCACGTTCATGGGGTTCCGCTACGTTGCGGTGGACGGATTTCCGGGCGAGCCGACGCTCAACGCGCTGACGGGCGTCGTCATCCATTCCGATATCCCGCCCACGGGCGCCTTTGAGTGCTCGAATCCGCTGATCAATCAACTGCAGCACAACGTCGTATGGGGGCAGAAGGGGAATTTCGTCGACGTGCCTACCGATTGCCCGCAACGTGACGAGCGGTTGGGATGGACGGGGGACGCGCAGGTGTTCATCCGCACGGCCTGCTTCAACCGTGACGTCGCCGGCTTCTTCACCCGTTGGTTGCGCGATCTGGCTGCCGATCAGCACCCCAACGGCGCAGTGCCGATGGTCATCCCGGATGTCCTCGAACGCCCTTCGCCGCGTCGACCTGCTGGCGCCGGCTTTGGAGGGGCCTCCGCGGCCTGGGCCGATGCCGCGACGATCTGCCCGTGGACGATCTACTGGTGTTACGGCGACCAGCGTCTGCTGGAGCAGCAGTATGCCAGCATGGCCGCCTGGGTTGAGTATATGCGCGCCCAGGCTGGCGACCGTTACCTGTGGGATAGCGGCTTCCATTTCGGCGACTGGCTCGACTATCGCGGGCGGGGACTGATGGATGTCGTGCCCGCCACCGACAAAGAGCTGATCGCTACCGCCTTCTTCGCCTACTCGACCAGCCTGCTCCAGAAGGCGGCGCTGGTGTTGGGTAAGACGGAGGAAGCTGCCCGGTATGGCGAGCTGCTGGACAAGATCAAAGCCGCATTCACGGCCGAGTTTGTCTCGCCGAACGGGCGCGTCGCCTCCAACAGCCAGACGAGCTACGTGCTGGCGTTGCACTTCGATCTGCTGCCGGAAGAGCTGCGCCCCAAAGCAGCGGCTCGCCTGGCCAACGAGGTGCGCCGGTTTGGCTACCATCTCACCACGGGCTTCGTCGGCACGCCCTATTTGTGCCATGTCCTCAGTCGCTTTGGCTATACCGACCTTGCCTATGAGTTGTTGAACCAGGAGACCTATCCCTCCTGGCTGTATCCGGTCAAGCGGGGAGCGACCACGATCTGGGAGCGGTGGGATGGGATCAAGCCGGACGGCAGCTTCCAGGATCCGGGCATGAACTCGTTCAACCATTATGCCTATGGCGCCATCGGCGATTGGATGTATCGCGTGGCGGCGGGCATCGATGCGGCGGAGCCTGGCTACAAGCACGTGCTGATCCAGCCGCAGCCGGGCGGCGGGCTGACCCATGTGCGCGCTTCCCTGCATTCGCCCTACGGCGAGATCGTCTCGGCATGGCAATTGACGGACGCCGATTTCCGCCTGCAGGTGACGATCCCGCCCAACGCGCGAGCGACCGTGCGCATCCCGGCGCGCGATCTGGGCCAGGTGACCGAGTCGGGCCAGGCGCTCAGCCAGGCGCCAGGGATCATCGCCGCGCGTCTAGAGGGTGAAGCGGCGGTGGTCGAGGTGGGCGCCGGCCACTACGCGTTCGTCTCCACCGGCCTGACGCTGGCGCAGGTGATGGCCCGCGTGCGTCACGTGGCGGGTCGCATCGACATCGGTTCGACGTTGGGGGATTTGCTGGCGCATGACAAAGCGCGCGCTCTCCTCGTCCAGGTATTCGGCGAGGCGATGCTGAACTCGCCCTTCATTCGCTTCATCTTGGATCAGCCCCTTGACCTGATCGCGCAGCGGGCGCCGCAGATCCTGACGCCGGAGCGGCTGCAGGCATTGCAGGAGGGGCTGGCGGGGCTGTGGTGAGCGGTGAATGGCGAATGGCGAATGACGATTGACGATTAACGATTGACGATTGACGATTGACGATTGACGATTGACGATTGACGATTGACGATTAACGAGTGACGATTGACAGGGGGAGAGGGGATGGAAGTCTTCGAGGCAGTGAGCACTTTGCTTGCGGTGCGCAGCTATCAGAGCCGGCCGGTGCCGCCTGAGATCGTCCGGCGCATCGTTGAGGCGGGACGGCTGACCGGCAGCTCGATGAACCGACAGCCGTGGCATTTCATTGTCGTGGAGGATCCCGAGACGCTGCGCCGATTGGGAGCGCTGGCGACCACCGGGCCTTACATCGCCCAGGCACCGCTGGCGATCGTCGTGGCGATCGAGAAAACCCGCTTCGCTGTCTCCGACGCCAGCCGCGCCATTCAATCGATGATGTTGACGGCCTGGGAGGCCGGAATCGGCTCCAATTGGGTCGGCTTCCAGGGGTTGGAGGAAGTCAAGCAGCTCCTGGGCGTCCCGGAGCATCTCGACATCCTGGCGATCGTGCCCTTCGGCTATCCGGCGCAAGCGGTTGGGCGGGGCAAAAAGAAACGCAAGGCGCTGGCGGAAGTCGCCCATCGCGAGCGCTTCGGGCAGCCGCTGGAATAAGAGCCTATCCGAATAACCCGGAAGCACGGAAAGCGATCAAGGCACAAGCAAAGTGCAGAAAAGCGACGTAGTTCTCGGCCTTCTTTTCCCAGCGCACCAGGATGCGGCGAAATTCGTCTGAAGCAGCACGAGATCGGCCGTCCACGCGTCCACGAATCCTGGCCACGAATTCGCGAATGGCGATTACGACAAGGGAGACGCGCCAGCGCAGGCGGATGCTTCGTGGATTCGTGAGCGCCATTCGTGGACGGTCATCCCTTCCCTTCCTGTTTTCGCTACCGAACTCAGATGGACCTCAAGTTTGCAGGAACCCGCTTGGTTGTGGGCGACTGTCGCCAGGCTGTCGATCACAATTCACTGGGTGGTTCCCCTTTGGGCGTTGAAGGCGAGATTCACCGCCGAAGCGCTGAGGCCGCGGGCTCTCTTCCTGTGGTTCTCTGCGGTGCGAAATGCGTAAAGCCTATCCATGATGGGCGCCCAGGCTCATCTGCTCCTCGCGGCTGAGGCCCATGCGGCCGCGCCAGCGGTCGCGCACGATCTGCCCACCGAGGAGGTGTTGATCGATCAGCCGCGGGACATCTTCGGGCGTGACGTAGCCATACCAGTCGCCTTCAGGATAGATCAGGACGTTGCCCGCGTACTCGTGCCCGCCGACGTGGCTGGTCGCCAGGACGGGGATGGCGAGGCCGCGCGCCGCCAGCTCGCGACGGAAACGCGCGCGCAGAGGCTCGCCGCAGGCGCCGCAGCGCGCATCGCGCTGGCCATGGGTGCAGACGAGGATATGCGGGCCGGACAACGGCGCATGAGCCAGCCGCGGCGACACGCGATCATGAATCAGGTGATCCTCGACGAGGATAGGGAGGTCGGCCGGCTGCAAGCCGAGGTAGCGCACCTGGTCTGGCCAGACGAGCAGATCGTAGCCCTCGCCGAGGCTTGGCGCGTCGCACATGGTGATCTTGACCAGGCGCGTCATCTCGGCCGCGCGGGCGGCTACCGCTTCTGACAGGGCCTGGCCGAAGCCGCCGTCTTGATCGATGTATTTGGGCCAGGCGACCTGGCCGCTGCAGATGAGCAGATGGCGATGGTAGAGCTTGACTGTGCCCAACAGCGGCGCAGTCTTCGGGCGATCGAAGCCGATGTTCAGGTCGTTCGCATCGCTCATAGGGCGATCCTTTCGCGTTGCAGGTTGGGGGAAGAGGTCGATTGGCTCGCTGCCGTCGCTGGCAGCGTCACTTCCGCCAGGATCGGGCAATGGTCTGAGCCGGTGCGTTGCCACAGCACGCGCAGCGAGCGCGCCTGCAGCGGCGGCGCGACGAAGCAGTAGTCGAGGCGCAGCAAAGGCACGAAGGGAATGTGACACCTCACCACCGCATACAGAGAGCGCGGCCACGTCCAGCCTGGCCCCTGCCCGACCTGCGCCCAGGCGTCGACCAGGCGCACCGTCAGCATTCGATAGGCGTCGCTGCCTTCCGTCAGATTGTGGTCCCCCATCAACAGCGCTGGCAGCCCTCGCCTCTCCACCTCCGCCAGGATCAGGGCGATCTGTTCCTCGCGCAGGCGGAAATTGCCGTCGAAGCCGTGGCGCTCCAGGTCCGTGCCCGTCGGCGCGAGCAGGTGAATGTTATAGACGTCGCAGGGGCCGTTGGGGCTGGCGAGCGTAAGCCGCAGGGCGAATTGCCGATCGTGCGCGGAGGTCCAGGCGCCCGTGATGGCGAAGGGGACTCGGCTGAGCACACCGAGGCCGCTGCGGTTGTTCGGATGGGGATGCCAGTAACGATAACGATAGAAGGGCAGCGCGCGCTCGATGCGGTCCGCCATCGCGTCGCTCAGCTCTTGAAAGAGCAAAAGGTCCACAGGGATGCGACGCAGGAGGGCCAGCGTGGCCGGCGGATCGACGTCGTACGTGAGCAGATTGAAGCTCAGCACGCGTAGCGTCCAGTCATCTGGCGGGTCATCGTCCGGCATAGGGGGCTGAGATCGGCGCCACAGGTAGCGATACCGCGTCGCGAGGAGGGCGGCGCCTCCTATCAACCATCCGCCCGCCAGCCAGCGCGCCCGCCGCCACAGACTATACCCTCCTGCCAGCGTCCCTGTGCCCAACAACCAGAATGCCCAGGCGTTGGCCATCCCCAGCAGGCCCCAACGGTCGCCGAAGCCGCGCCAGGCCAACGCCCACAGCAACGTCGCCGTCGTATAGAGATCGATCAGCTTGCGCCAGGTGATTCGCGACACGTCCTCAACTCCCTGGAAGCGGTCTGCAGCATAGCGGGGCGGATTATACTGTAAGCCGCCCCCGATGGTATAATTGACCATCTTTGGCCTGTTGGAGTAGCCGATGACTTTGCGTGCGTTCGATCGGAGCAAGGCGGTCCCCTGGTTGCGTGGCCTGTCGGCCCCTCTGGTGCACGGCGTCAGCGCCCATCAGATCGACCTGTTGCTGCTGGGCATGGTGTTCGTGTGGGGGGCGAATTTCACCGTGCTGAAGGTGACTTTTCGCACTTTATCGCCCCTGGCGTTCAACGCCCTGCGCTTCGTGTTGGCGACGGCGACGCTGGCCGCGTTCATGCGCTGGCAAGGGCAATCGCTGCGCGTCGCGCGCGCCGACTGGGGACGCGTGGCCTTGCTCGGCGTCGTCGGCCATGGCATTTATCAGGTCTTCTTCGTCGAAGGGTTGGCGCGCACGACCACGGCCAACGCCTCGCTGCTCATGGCTACCGTCCCGATCCTGGTCGCGCTGCTCAGCGCCGTCTCGGGCAGCGAGCGGATCGCGTGGGGGCGCTGGTTGGGCATCTTCCTCTCCTTCGCTGGCATTCTGATCGTCGTTGTGGGCGGCGGCCGTCAGGTTCAGTTCCACCCTTCTCACCTGCTCGGCGATCTGCTGATCATGGGCGCGGCGATCACCTGGGCCTTGTATACCGTGATGAGCAAGCCGCTGTTGCAGCGTTACACTCCCCTGCGCCTGACCGCGACCTCGATGATCCCCGGCACGGCGGCGCTGGTCCTCCTCAGCCTGCCAGCATTGTGGAGCCAGTCGTGGACGACCGTTGCGCCGGCCGCGTGGGCTGGGCTGGGATACTCGGCCATTTTCTCGATCGCCCTGGCGTATCTGATCTGGTTCACGGGCGTGCAGCGGGTGGGCAACGCGCGCACGGCGATCTATTCGAATGTGACCCCCGTCATCGCCAGCCTGCTCGCCTGGGCGTTCCTGGGCGAGCCGTTCGGTTTGCCTCAGATCGCAGGCGGCGCTGTGATCTTTGCTGGCCTGATGCTGGCGCGTCGCCACGGACGGGGCTGAGAGCAGAGGGTGGATTCAGGCTCCTCGTGAACGCTTCCTCCTTGCGCAGCGATCTTCTACGGCTGGCCTATCGCCTGCAGCGGCACGAGATCGACGGCTGGCCCGTCGACCGCGTCCTGATCGTCGGCTTATTGGCCCTCGGCGTCCTGGGCGCTTTGGGATGGATCCCAGGCCGCTGGATCGTCGTTGGCCTGGCGGCCGCGTGGCTGTGCGGCCTGCTGCTGTGGCTCTGGTGGGCGAAGCGCCGCAATTACCTCGAGTTCATCCCGAACGCGGAAACTCCTCCGGCCGGCGCCCCTCTCCTGCCTGCCGACAAGGTCCCCGTGCGCGCCAGCGGATATTTCGAGGTCGAAGGACGCCGGCGATTCTTCGTGGACTTGCAGGCCTATTTTCGCACCTTCGCCACCCGCGAGCACGCGATCATGGCGATCGTGCATATCTCGCGTTTGGGGGGTGTGGCGACCTGGCCTGAGCGCGAGTTGGGGATGTGGTACATCTTCTTTGTGCCGCAGCGCATCCAAAGCCTGTCGCCGGGCGTCATTGTGCAGGGGCGGCGACGGCGTCCGGCCCTCCATGTTCGCTACCAGGGGGAGAGACAAGCGGAGGACGTGTTCCTATCCTTCGACAACGAAGAAGATCGTCGGCTTGTTTGGAGCGACCTACGCCATGATCTGCGATCGTAGGGAGGCGGGCGCGCAGGCGTAGCGTCAGGGTGATGATGGTGTTATGAAGGTAAAAATCGGTTGAGGAAGCAGGAAGAGATGCGAGCGACAGTGATTGTAAATCCCATTACGGGGCGCGGGCAGGGGCAGCACATGCTGCCGACGATTGAAGCGCAGCTACGCGCGCAGGGCATCAACTATGATTTGGTAGTTACCCAACGGCCTGGCCACGCTCGGGAGCTGGCCCAGGCGGCGGTCGCGGAGGGCGTCGACGTCGTCATCGCGGCGGGCGGCGACGGCACGGTCAACGAGGTGGTCAACGGCCTGATCGCGGCCGCGCAGGCTACGGGCGAGTGGCAGGCAGGGAAGCCAGCGGGGACGCTGGGGGTGATCCCGATTGGCTCCGGCAACGACTTCGCTTTCGCGCTGGGGCTGCGCAGCCACGATATCGCCGGCGCCGTGGCGCGCATCGCTGCTGGCCAGGAGCGCGTGGTCGATCTGGCTCACGTCACCGACGACCGCGGCGTCAAACTGTTCTTCTGCAACAACCTGGGATCGGGGTTCGATGCGGCGGTCAACATCGAGGCGCGCAAGATCAAGCGCCTGCGCGGGTTCTTCATCTATTTCGTGGCCCTCTTGCGCACCGTCGCCCTCTACTATCGTACGCCTCTGGCCCATATCGAGGCGGGACTCTCCGATCTCGCCCAGCCCGTCATCATGGCGTCGATCGCCAACGGCCCGCGCACTGGCGGTGGGTTCCTGATGGCGCCGCGCGCCAGCGTCACCGATGGGCTGCTCGACTTGTGCGTGGCGGGCCGGGTCAGCCGCCTCGGCATTCTGGGGCTGATTCCACACTTCATTCGCGGCACTCACGAGGGCAAGCCGCAGGTGCAGATGTTGCGCGCGAATCACGTTGTGATCGAGGTGGCCGAAGGCCTGCCGGTTCATGTGGATGGCGAGGTATTCCACACGTCGGCCCACCGACTGGACGTCTCTTTGTGGCCGCACAGGCTGCGGGTGTTCGCCTAAGCCCCGATGGATGTGCGCGCCTGGCTGCGGCTGATGCGCCCGGCCAACAGCCTGGCGGCCGCCGGGCTGGTGCTGATCGGAGGGCATCTGGCGATGGGCTGGCCGTGGTCGTCCAGGCTCTGGCAGGCCGCGGCGGCGATGTGGGCCGTCACCACCTTCGGCTACGTCACCAATGACCTGCACGATATCCCCGTCGATCGGGTCAACAAACCGGACCGTCCGCTCCCGGCCGGGCACGTGCGCGTGGAAGCGGCTCGCCTGGCGGCGATAGCGCTCGCGGCCGGCGCCGTCGTCCTGGCCAGCCGCATCGACGCGCTGGCGGTCGGGGCAGCCATGGCGGTTTTGGGGGCGCTCCTGCTCTACAACTGGACTTTGAAGGGCGCCGTGCTTCTGGGCAACGTGTTGATCGCTGTCCTCTCCGGCCTGGCTCTGGAGGTCGGCAGCTATGCAGCGGGTCAGCGCAGCCTCCCTTGGCTACCCGCGCTCCTCGTCTGTCTGTTCATCCTCGCCCGCGAGATCCTCAAGACGATCGAAGATGTGGAGGGAGACCGGCGCGCCGGCCTGCGCACGCTGGCCACCGCCTGGGGGCCGCAGCGGGCAGCGCAGATCTATGCCTGGACGGTCGGCGGCTTCGTCGTCGCTTCCGCGGCGGCGCACCTCCTGGCCGGCTATCGACTGACGTACCTCATCGTTATTGCAGGGGTCGATGTGGGGCTGATCCAGAGCGCGCGCTGGGTGCTGCGCGCGCCGACGGCTGCGCACGCGCGCGCTGGGTTGCGCATCAGCAAGGTGGGCTACTTCCTCGGCCTGCTTGCGTTGCTGCTGGCCTAGCGATGCTGGCTGGTGGGGTGGAGTTGGCCCGGCGTCTTAGGACCTATCCGAAAACCCCATTGGGTAGGCGGAGGCAGCACTTTCGCCTACCCCTTATCTGTGAGCTCTCGGACAGACTCCAAGGGGACACGAAGGGTCTGGATCACAAAGCCGCGAAGACGCCAAGAACGCCAAGTTCGATATCGAAACTCTTTGCGCCCTTCGCGCCTTTGCGGTGAAAATTTAGTTAGCGCGCCAAAGTGATGGGATAAGTCACGGTGTCACTGGGATAGCCAAAGGCAAGACCTGATGTTTCTGCCAGTACAGGTCCCAAC